>FUIF01015530.1_pt1 | contig 41067 bp, 54 predicted proteins | sample 1003461 | NCBI WGS metagenome assembly FUIF01 (sample SAMEA80401918, study PRJEB19352) | marine metagenome
CTCGGCGGACTCGGCGGACTCGGCGGACTCGGCCTTGTCGGTGTGCTCGGCGTGCTCGGCGTGCCTGTCGGCACCGGAACGCTGTCGCCCGGCGTCAACGTGGGGGGCGGCACCGTAGGCGCGACGTACGGGACTTCCGCCCACCACCGCCATTTGCCATCGGCTCGCGCGCCGATCGACTTGTGTTGCAACTTCGGATCCCAAGTCAAATGCACGCGCGCTTTGAGCGGCCACGGTGGCGGGTCGGGATAGAGACCCTCGAAGAACAGCGGGCCATCCTCGCCGGCGTTACGGTAGAAGTACGCGTCAGTGCTCACGTGCGCCGAGCCGGCGGGATGCCCGTCTGCGTCGTCGCCGACGTAGTGTTTGTCGTCTTTGCCGGCGCCCAGGTGGATCGGGCCGCAGGCACCGGTGTTCGCCATAAAGCCGATAGCGTGACCGCGCATCGGCTTCTCCTCGAAGCGACCGAACGAGCATATGCCGCGGGGCTCGAGCCCTTGGCCCGCGCTCGTGTTCGTGTTTGTGTTCGAGCCGAACGAACGTTTCGACGCCGACGTCGTGTTTCCTTTTGGGCCGCCTTGCGTGACAGGCGTGCCCTTCGCGATCGGCTCGGCCGTCGTGCGGTGGTTCGCCGGCGGCTTGCCGCCGCCTGTCGTCGCGGTCTTACGGTTCGTCGACGGCCGCGTCGGTGTCGCCTTGGCTTGCGTGTTCTCAGTCTTGCCGAAGATTGCGCCGTAGCCGGACAGCTCGTCTAGTTGGGTCTTCGTATAGTTCAACGCGAGCAGCGAGTAGTACGGTCGCGCGAGTCGTCCGATGCCCCGCTGTCCGATCGGCACCACGCGGACAAGACTTTGCAGGCGCGCCATGCGCCCTTTGCGGCCGGGTATTTTGCTGCCGTCGACGCAGTACTCGCCCTCGGGCTGCAGGTCGGCGACGAGTGTGCCGCACTCTGCCGGACCTTCGACCCACGCAGCGACTAGCCGTGGATCACCGTGCAGCAACAAATCCGCCTGCGACGTCTCCTCGGTGCCGGGTAGTGACGCTACGAGCGTTCCGCGCGGCAAGTTCGGGAAGCACGCCGGCCAGCTCGGCGCGACAGGTGCGTAGCGGTGGTCGTTCTCATAGTCGGTGCTGCGTAGCGGTTGCACAGTCGACGGTCGCACGTCGACGCTCGTAGAGCCGCCTTTCGCACCGCCTGTCGCACCGTCTACCGTGACAGCGGCGAAGACTTGAGCCCACGAGCCCATGCCACGTACGTCGGTGTCTTTGGTCTGTAGAAACTGCCACGGCCACACGTCGCCGAGCGTTCCGAGCCCGTTCACCCGTCCGTACAGGTGCATCGACGCCTCGGCGCTGTCGGTCTCGTCGGGGTCCGTCATACGCACGACACGCCCGGCGCGAAGCGTTTGGCGCAACTCGACCGGTACGCCGTCCTCGTGATCCTGCAGGGGAAAGTACCCCAGGTCCATGCCGTCGATGAAGCCTGTCATGCTATGCGTAGGGTAGCACGCCGAGAGTGATCTCGCGCAGGGATTGCGGCTGCAGAGCTTGCCGACTGATCGGCCGTTGTCGCCCCGAGAACTGGTGCACTAGTTCGATACGTCCCGACGGTGCTGCGCTGATCTGCAGCGCTGTCGTCTGCATGTTGCCCACGAGCTTCACGCCGTCGTCGGGTAGCCTCGTGTTGACGTTGCCCTGCACGCTGTCGGCGTAAGCCGACAGCATCTCGGCGGCTACCGAAACGGCGTGATTGTTCAAATGCCTGTCTTCGTTCACAAGGACGTAGCCCGGCAGCTCGACCCCGTCGACACCGCCCGTGTTTGGGTCGTCTTGGTCGAGCCCTAGCAAGCGAACCAAAGTCTCTTCGGCCGCGTCGTCATCGTCCCACGTGAAGCGCGCGGTCAGCTCGCCGGGCGGGATGATGATTGCAAGCTCCGGCCCGCGCCCTTTGTCGACGTGGAGCCGTTTGCGAAACACCTTCTGCACGTCTTTGGCTTCAACTTCGATCGCGTGATAGATGTTCACGTTGTTCGGCGCGGCGGGAACGATCGTCGCCATAACCTTCAAGTCGAGCGTGTCTCGCAGAAAGATCCCGTTCGTGCCGCCTTCTATCTGCATAGCGGCGCCCATCGGCTCGTCGTTCTGCCGCGAGAAGTCGCGCGTGATCGACTGCGGCTGCCGCGTGCGTTCGCCGACCAAGTGACACGGAAGGAAGCTCTCTACGTCGCCGTAGGGCGACGTGATCCACTCTAGCCGAAAGATACCTAGCTCGGGGTCGATCATCGACATGCGCGTCGGACCGGGCGCCGTCTTGCGCAGCTTCGCGCCGGCCGTGTGCGGTGCCAAGTAGTCGACGTTGCGGAAAACCTTCGCCTTGCTCGCGTCTTTGCGCGATGCCATGTAAGCGCCTTTCTTCGACGGGATCACGCACGCCTGGCCCCACACCGCTGCGGGTGCGCGCTCGCCGGTGATCTTGTTCAGCAACGCAGCGCGCACGGGGCGGAACGTGTGCCAGCGTTCGGCGTACCGTCGGTTCGGTCGGAACGTTTGGCGAAAATGCTGTTTCAACGCTTGAATGCGCATCGCAACGTTCGCCGTCGCGTCTAGATCCAGACCACGCCCGCCGAGCACTCCGTCTAGGTCGCCCTTGAACCAGTGGCGTTTGATCGTGTCGAAGGTCCACGGCAGCGAGCCGTCCGGCCGGTCCGCGTCCATGGCTCGCAGCCAGTCTTTTACGACGACCCACGTGCCTGGCGCAACGGTCTTGGTCACCGATCGGCCGAGCTGCGGGTCATACTCAGTGATCTCGGTTTCGGGGTCGACGGTCGGTATGACGTTATCCAAGTAGGGTGCGTCACGCGCCGGGTCTGCAGACGTTGAACTACTGTAGTCGTCTCTGAACGTAAAGACCGCCTCGACTTCGCGCGTGTAGTGCGGCACGACTTTCTTCGGGCGTACAGCGCCAAGGTCGAGCACGACCGCGCGTTCGCCGCGCCACGTCGCCGGCGGCAAATCGCGAAAGTGCTTTTCAGTCGCGTCAAGGTCGGTCGTGTCGAAGACGACAGCCTCGCCTGTACTGTCAATGTAGATGCCTGCGCCCGGCACTGCGGACATGACGCGCGACAGTGCGATATCCGCCGGATCGCGCAGACGCATACCCTGCAAGGTGAACTGTCCGAGTTCGGAAGCAGATTGATCTTCGACAAGCGGCCAGCTCTCGATACGAAAGCCCGGCGTCTCGACTAGCTCGTCTATCTGCTTTAGCACGTCCTCGACCGCTTTGCGTGCCGTCCATCGACGCGCGCCGTCCTGCAGCGAGTACGCTAGGTAATCGTACTCGTCGAAGGTCTGGCGCACTTCAACGGGGATCGTCTCGAAGTCTGCGGTACGGCTGCCGGTCTTGCGCGGGATATTGTAATCACGATGGATCGACGGGTAGGCCCACTGCCAACGCTTATCCACCACTTCGAACGTGCGCAAGCTCGGCTTCGCGCTCGGTAGTTGGCGCAGAATAAAGAGCTTCTCGACACGCACTCGGTGTCGCCGGCTGTCGACGACCTCAAGCGTCAACGGCCGCCCGATTCGGCTCGCTAGCCGCGGCCAGTGGCGGTGATGCACCGCGAAACTCGTACGGTACGGCTGCACGCCTGTCGTGAACTTCCACGCGTAGCTAGAACTAGCGGCAACCGGCACACCCCCGAGCGTCACTGTCGGCTTCTGCAGCACGTTCACACGCCCCCTGCGCGCTGCAGCGTTGCGCTAGACGACGCGCCTGCGCGCTGGTGTAGACGCTCGACGACAGTCTCGGTCAGCACTGCTATCTTGATCTGATCGCCTAGGCTCGGGTCGCCGAGCCACTGGTCCGTAACTTGGCTCGTACTGTTCGTCACGTTCCATCCGCTGCGCTTGATCTCGCGCGGCCGTCGACTGTCAGGCCCGATCTGCCCGCCGATACGATCGCTGAACGCGCCTGCCGGCCCGGCTTTCGGATTCTCTGCGATACGCAGTTTCGGCGACTCGTTGCCTATGACGATCGCGGTTCGGTTCCACACGCGCTCGATCTGCGCCCAACCGACGTCGACCTCGAACGCGAGTTCGCTCTCGTCGTGTATGGGTGTGTAATCGAGCGACCGCGCCTCGCGAAACGCCACCGACTGCGAGACCTCGACGACGGTGTCGGCGTCCTCGGTCTGGTAGAGAAACTGCGCTGTGACCGACAGCCGCTTCGACGTCTCGTCGTAGCTCACGCGGTTCTCTTCGACCGCGAACACTTGCGGGGAAAACTGGCTCCGAAACGTCGCCTTCAAGTGCTCGCGCACTTTGTTTCGGTAGACGCTCTGCAAGTCGGTCGTCTGATCGATGTCGATGCCGCAATCGTAGGACGCAGACACGCGGCGCAGGCGCCGGATGCTCTCGCGACTGTCGCCGGGGTGCTGGCTCAAGTCGGTGAACGTCACACGGTGGTCGGTGATCTGCGTATCGTTGAGCACGCCTTCGGACTGCTCGAACAGCACTTCGACGTATTGCCGCGTAAACGTCAACTGATGAGGGAAAGGGTCGTTCGAACCGTCGCGGTTGCGGTCTAGGCTGTAGTCTTCGTCGCGCCACTCCCACGTAGCCGCGTTGTCGATGAACGTGAGATAGTCGAGTACTTCCGCGTCGGCAGCCGCCGCGTAGCGCGCCCAAGCGTTTCCTGCTGTCGTCGCCGTGTAGGTTCCTCGCACAGTCACCGTGCGCTGTCGCGTCGGTGCGTACTGTACGATTGCCTCGATGTCTCGCAGCCCGCCGTCTGAACCGCCGTCGGCGGGGAGTTCTGCTTCTATCGTGACCAAGTACGAGCGAGCGAAGCCGGCGTCGGTCTCGGGGTTACCAGTTTTGTTGATCTCGGCGCGCGCTCCGAGCAGTGTCGTACCGTGCGTGTACGTCCACGAAGATCCGTCTAGGTCTATGACGAGCGTTTCGCCTGCGGCCAAGCGCTTGCGAAACGCCGTTTCAAGCGTGTCGCTTTTCGACTGCAGGTCGGAAAAGCTCGAACCCACGACGACGACTTCGAAAACCAGCGTCAAGTTGTCGTAGCTCTTGCGCAGTACGTAAGGGCCGTGCAGCTGGTACGCGTCGGACGTGCCGCCGACGGCTTGTCCCGCGTACGTGATCTCGAAGGGATTGTCGGCAGCCATGTCAGTCGAAAGGGTTCAGTTTTGCGGCTAGCGCGTCTACAGCCTCGGACAGCAGATTGCCGATGCCTTCCATGATTCTATCGATGAGTTCGCCGATGCCAGGACCACGAAAGCGTTCGTCGCGCTCAAAGAGTTCTCGGCCGGTCTCTTCTTGTTGCCGCAGCGTGCGAACTTGCTGAAAGAAGTTGCGCGCTTCCGGCGGTACAGCACCTTGCTGTCCCGCGATCGCGCCGAAGGCTTGTATCGTCTCTTCGCGTGCAGCGCGAGTCGCGCGCGCCTTCTCGTCCAAATCGCCGAGAAAGAACTCGGACAACTGCGCGCCGAGCCCGCCTAAGCTCTCGCCGATCACGTCGCCGAAGCCCGATTGCGTTGCGGCACGTGTCGCGGCCAGGCCGGCACCGATACCGCCGCCAAGGCCGACGGCTCCCAAGCCGCGCCCGACTGCGCCGCGCACCGCGCCGGATACTTGACCAGCGGTCCGCGCGCTCTGCCGCAGCAACGCGCGCAGCTCCCCCTTTGCGCGACTGGTGTCAATGCGTACACGTACTTTCGCCTCGTTCGTCACTTGCTCGACCCCTTGCCGCCGGTCCTCGCGCGGTTGCGCAACCGACCGTAGCCTTCCTGCAGCTTGTCGACATTGTCGGCGCCGCCATTGCCGTGCCACACCTCGACGAGCTTGTCACGACCGCGCAGGATCAGAATATCGAAGACATTGTTGCTTTGAAACTCGGTGTCCTCTCGGAACAGCGCGGCGCCGCGCTGCTCGCGTGCGTTCATCCGGCGCACGTCGTCAGCGATGCTCGCTACTTGCGCGTTGACGCGGCCGGCTTGCCCTGCGATTCGCAATAGGTCGCGGTCACTGGTGAACTGCTCGCGCGTCGCGTTCGCCGCGCGCGCGTCGTCGTCCAAGTCGCCGAGTAACATGCTGTTCACTTGCTCGCCCATGTTCTCGAAGCTACGCCCCGTGGCCAGCCGTAGCGCGACTGCGCCGGCGACAACGAACGCCGCCACAAGAGCGCCGATAGGGTTCGCCAGTGCTCGAGCCCCGCCGCGAGCCGCGCCGGCAGAGCGCATCGCAGCTACACCGTTACGCGCTACGCGCGTGCGACGCATAACACCCCGTGCGCGTCGGCGACGCGTTACGCGACGTGCAGCGCGCGCTTGCACGAGCCGACGCAGCACGCCTTTTCTTCCGCGAGCGCGGCGGACCACGTTGCGTTCACGTGCCTCGACCGGTGCCGCTGCGACGCGCTGCCGTCCGATCGACGGCGTAAAGACCATGTCATCGAGACGCGCCACGGCTACGGACTCACATACGAGCCTAGCACCGGCTCGCTGGCGTCGAGCGGGGTTGCGCTCGTGTCGTAGGGGTGGTACTCGGCGAAGATCGTGTACGTTCGGCCGGCGATCGGCGTGTATGTCGTCGCCGCCGTGGTGCCGGTGTAGACCGACGTGCCGTCGCTCGGGTCGTCGCTGAAAAGGATGCCGATCTTCTCGACCAAGTTGTACCGAACGAAGTCGAAGCGGCTTGAGCAGTGCGGACCTTGCCACGTCCACGCGTCGCCACTCACTTGCAAGTGTTGCGGTGCTGCGTAGTGCAGTCGTGACGTGCACCACGCCTGTACGGTGAACTCGTCGATAGCGACGTTCGTCATATCGCCGAGCACTGCGGCGGCTCCGAAGCCTGTCGACGCCACGCCGATCCGAGCCCCGTCGGCACCGGTCAGTTTCTCAACGGCCGCGCGCGCTCGCTCCCCTAGTTCGGCCGCGCCGGCGTTGGCACTCTTGCCGTAGTCGGCGCGGTTGAACCCGACGACGGCCGCCTCGCCGAACTGGTCGCCGCCTACTTCCGCGACCGACGCGATGCCGAAGTCTTGCAGCAGTAGATCGGGGCTCGATTCATCCGGCGCGCCCCCTGCAGGTGCGACGATCGCGAAAGGAAAGTCGCCCGGCAACGTGTCTTCGTCGGGCAGCGTGCCGGCCAGGACGAAGACCGATCGGTCTCCGAACACGACTTCGGCCGAGCCTAGCGGCCACGTGACCGCGGCCAGCTCGTGCCGGAGTTGCTGTGCCATTTGCTGCACGTTCATCCGGCTGTGCTCTCAGGCTCTCGCGCGTCGAGTTCGCTCGCAGTGGGGACGCGCGGCCGCACGTCGACGGGGTCGGGGTCTGCCGCTTTGTCTGGCGGCCTTCCGAACACGGTCGTCCCCGCTGCGTCACGTGCTGTCTGGCGCCGCTGGTCGCGCTCCGCTCGCCGTCGGCCGAGTCCGGCTGTCGTGGCGACGTCACCGCTTGCGGGGCCGTGCGCGGCGACTGAACCCGGCTGGCGACGTCCGGCGAGAATGCTCGCCGCGAGACGCTCGGCGGCTTGGCGTGCTAGCGTTTGGTCCGCGACCTCACCTTCGGTGCCGTCGGGCGCGCCTGCGACCAGCTCGTTAGCGTAGAGCAAGTACTCATCGCCCAGCTCGGCTAGATGCGTCTGCGCGTCGACGCTGAGACCAGCGAACCACTCGAACGGGGGGCGCTGTGCTCGCAGCCACCGCGAGAACATAGGTACGACGTCGACAGTTTCGGTCACGGCGCGCGATGTCTTGAAAGGCCACACGGGGCGCTCCTACGTGAGAGACAGATCGGCAAGGATGCCGACCGCGAGAATGTTTCCGTTAGAGTCGCGCAGGCAGTCGAGCGCGACTGCGAAAGCGAACTCTTCGCCGCGCTGCAAGGCGACTTCGACGCCCTCGGGCCAGCCTGGCACCCCATGATAGACGAGAAGCGCCGGCACGTTCACCGGGTCATCGGGAACAAAGAGCAGCGACACACCACGACTGTACGCCGACTGTCCGGGTGTCACGTTGCCGGGTTCAGACCAGACCGGCCGTTGCGACACCGCCCCCGCCGCGTAGCCGCCGGAGAAAAGCAGCTGTAGAGCCGATTTATCCCAGCCGCGCAGGACGAAGCCGACAACGTACTCGATGCGGCTTTCGAGCACGTCGGTCGCCTCGCCGAGCCCTTCGGCTTCGATGCGAAAGCCGCTCCCTAGCGGCTGCAGAACCACGCCGCGCGTCTTACCGATCTCGGAGCCGCCGTACGGGTAGGCGTTGCTCAGGTTCGTCGGGTTGACGACGACGCGTCCGGGGTTTCGCAGAATGTCGCCGACGTTGCCTGCCGCCACGTGTTACGCCTCACTGATCTCGACGCCGATCACTGCGCGTACGTCTTTTATGGTCTGCCGTGTGATGCCGACGAACGGTCGTGCGGGCACTTCGCCCTTGATCGTCTGGCCGGCAAACTTCTTGTTTAGCAGCCAGCCGAGCCGGCGTCGCATCTCTAACCCTTGCTGCCGCAGCCATCGCCACAGCGCTTTGCGCACTGTCGGCGTCAGCTTCTCGCTTTCTGTCGGTCCGCCTGTCTGGTGCACAGCTGCATACTTGACGTTGCTGCCGACTTCGACCGCACGCGTGCCGAGAAGCCGGAACGATATGGACGCTCGCAGACGACCGGTGTCCGAAAGCACTGGCGTACGCTCGAAGCGTCGCGCAAGCGGTGCTTTGCGGCCTTGCGCAAAGTCGCTTATCACGCCGAACACGTTCACCGGCGCGCGCGGCGTCCACTTCTTGCGGTCGAACTTCTGCGCACGAAAGGCTTCTTGGCTTTCGCTAAGCATGAGCGCGCCGATTTGTTTCAGGATCGGTGTCGGGTTGTCGAGCTTGCGCTCGATGCGCCCCACTTTTGCGCCCGGTCTGAACGTCGCTCGTGCCATGCCACTACTCTAGCGTACGGTTCGACGGCACGCCTGTCGGCAAGCTCTCGCGACTGGACCACGGCCGTACACGCCGTCCTGTCGGGTGCGTTTCGGGCGCCTGCGCCGTGCCGCTGTTCGACTTCGGCTGCGCGTGCGCTCGCGCGTTGTTCCGCCGCAGACGAAACAGCATGCCATCCGGCCCAAACACTTCGTCCCACTTCACTTTTTCGATTTTGGCCGAGCTGCCGCCGCGACGGTAGAGTAGCGCGATTACGCCTTGTTTAGCTACCGCCACGTGCATCGAGTCGCTTGCGTCGTACGAGCATTGCGCATAGATCGGCCACAGATCGATAACGTCTTGCGCCGCGTTCTCGCCGTACGTCGTGTCGATCGACGCCGCGCCTTTGTTGCGTGGGTTTGTCAGGGACTTTAGGCCTTCGTCTTCGTAGCTCGCGACGACGGCTGTCCACAGTGCGCTTGCAGTCATAGCCTAGGGATCTGCGAGAGTGGGGGATCCGGTTGTACTCGGCAAATAGCCGAGTCCTGCGACGTAGTTCCAGTACTGCAGAGAGCCTTCGGTCTGCGGACCAGGCTGCGTGTCGGTGTACGCAAGCGTGTCACCGCGCAGCCATGGCGTGTGACTTGCTGCGTTGCCGCGCAGAAACCACCCCGTGCCGTCGATCAAGTCGAACGGCGCGAAGAGCACGTCGTCGATGAGCAACGTACCCGACGTTCCGCCGGCCCACTCGACCTCGATGTCGAACGGGTCTTCGTTGAAGTTCTCGAACCACGACGCAGTACCCGGCGCGATCAGCAGTTCTTGCCAGCCGCTTTGCGCCGACAAGGCGACGTTGGCCGACTGCGAACCCATGCGGATTGTGAGCGTCCCTGCAGCTGCACTGCTGATCGATCGATTCCACATGACGCGGAAGAAGTACGGCGTGAAGGGGTCGAGTCGGTTCGGGCGCATTTGCGCAAGCGTCTGTTTGAGCGTCACTGTGTCGCTGGCGCTGTTCATCGCGATCGCGAGGCTTGCGTCGGTGCCGGCGTTCGGATGCGTGCGGTAGAAGTTCGTCGTATCCTGCGTGACGTCGGCCTCGGTGGCCGCGCCGCCGAAAGTCGCGGTCCAGCCTTCGAACTTCGCTGCGCCGAGCGAGCTGTCGTACGTCGAGAATGACGAGTTCGTCAGTAGCGACCCACCGGCACCGGATCCGGCGTGGTGCGACCGGATGAACGTGCGTGCGCTCTCACCGCTCCCGTACGTCAAGCGCAGCAGTGCGTCTAGGCTCGCTTGTTCGCCGATGAACTCGAAGCTCTCTGCGTTCTCGTCGGTGCCGCTGTTCTGGTCGGCGATGCACTTGAAGATTTTCTTCTCGGGCGTGCACGCTTCCAAATCGAAGCCGTTCGCGTCGACAGTGAGCCGCGAGAAAGCGCCGTTACCGACGTTCGAACCCCCTGCCGTAGCGCTTGAGTCGAACGTGATGTTCCGTGATTGCACTGTCAGCGAGTTGTCGACGAACCAGTCGTAAAGCGCGCCCCACAGCTCGCCAAGATCACGGAAGCCAGCGCCGTACCCGAGCGCCGAGTCGTCGCTCAGGATCTTCCCGTACTCGAAGATAATCGGCGTCAAGAACTCGAGCGCGGCCGCGCCCGAGACCATAGAGCTTGCTGTCGCGCGTTGACGCGCGACAGCCGCCGACAACTCTTGCGGTGTGTAGACACCTTCGAGAGCTTGCAGAAGTACATCGTATTGACCACCGGCAGCGGCGAGCGTGCCGTCGAAAAAGTTCCGCGACTCTTCGAGGATGTCGACCGCGGCTTTCCACTGCGCTTGTACTTCGGCTTCGCTCGGCGCCATCGCGCACCCCTTACGCTAGCAGCGTGTCGACGTTCTTGGCTTCGCTGTCTTCGATCGTGTCGGGCCAGTCGAGCCCGGTTGTTTCGAGCACTTCGGGGTAGTAGTCGCCCCGACTTCCGCGCGCTTGATCTTCGCATATCTGCGCGAACATGTAACGCCCGGCGGGCACGTCGCCGTTACGGTACACGTACTCCCGCGTCGGCTTACCACGGCGTTTGCGCTCGGCAATCTCGGCGTCGGTCGGGATCGTGATCAGGTGACCGCGTCGCGGTCTGCGGTGGACGTCGCCGACGTTTTCGCCCGTGTTCGGCTCTTCTTTCTGCCCTTGGTCGCTTCGGATGAACCGGATAACGGTGCGCGCGAGGCGCTCGCGAAGCCTTCGGATCTTGGCTTCGTTGATCCACACTAGTGCGCCGATCACGGGTACGCGCCGCTTGACGTCGGTTCGCAAAGGGTCGTCGATGAGTAGTTCGTTGACCTTGGGAAAGTTCACCCCGGCCAGGTCGATCGACTCGACAGGACAGGACGGTGTGACACCGACCCAATAGCGATACTCTTTGACCGTGCCGCTTACGCGGCCTTTCGCGGCCAGGTCCGGAATCAGATCGGTGCCGGCAAAGTGCGTCTTTGCCGGCTCTCGTGTACTCACCACGCCTTGCACGGCGCGCGCGGGTTTTCCGACGTCCGGGTTGCGTGCCGGCGCTAGCGCCGCGTCGACTTCTGAAGGTTCCATGCGTTTCATCTCCGAATAGGAACAAGAAAGGGCCGAGACCGCTTGCGGTCTCGGCCCGAGAAGACCGCACCCGATGAAAGGTGTCTAGTTGTTCACTTTGATCGTGCCGAAGGGTAGTGCGATGCCCGCGCCGGCTCGACGCTCCCACTGCACGTACTCGTAGCCGGTGTCGCGCACGTGGTCGCTATTGTTGCTCCCTTCGAGCGCCTCGAACTCTTGCACGCCTTCACGGTCGAGCAGGAACGTCGGCTTGACCGGACTGGCTTTCAGAAAAACGGTCCAATCGTTGTCTGCGATGCGCGAGGAGCCCCACAGCGTTACGTCCCGGCTGGCGTCTTGCACCAGGTTCGTCGGTGTGACGCCTGCGTCACTGCCGATTACTTCACCCTGCCGACGCTGCAAGAAGGCTTCCTCGAAAGCCTCGGTATTTGCCGCGCCGTATATGATGACAACGCCGGCATCGACGATCTCGTCGGAGAACAGCGGTTGGCCCTTGCCGTCCTGCATTTGCTTCCACTGCTCGATGGCGTTGTAGTAGTCGGTGCGGATCGCCGACGCCGACGCGACACCGTTCCCCGACAGCAAGTTTCCGCTTGAGACGCCGAAGCGGTTGCTGCCCGCACCGTCGGTGGTCGCGTACATCGCCGCGCCGTCTGGTGCGTTCGGGATCGCCGGCAGCGTGTTCGTGCTGTTCGTGATCAAGTCGAAGAAAAAGCGGATCGGAAGCAGTGCCGCAGACTGACCAGCCATGCGCGCCACTTGCATGAGGCTGCTCGTCTGGTCGTCTTTGCGGTCGTGTTTGTGCCACGGAATACGCCGTGCCCACGTGTAGACAGGCGTGCTGAACTGCACAGCCTTGAAGGTATCCGTCGGGATCATGTCGCCGGTGCGCCAGTGATCCATATGCGGCGCTGCCTCGAAGTACGCGAACTCGTGTTCGCGGTTCGTCGCGGCGATGCCCAAGTCCATGACTTCGGCGAGACGACTGTCGGCTTGCCGGTTTTGGATCTGACTGTACGTGTCGGTGAACTCCGAGCGGAGCCCGTTCGCCAGTACCGCGCTTGCTAGGACTGCTGTCATTGTCGTCTCGTCTCCGTCTCAAGTTGGCCGGCTGTCCGGCTCTCGAAAATCTCAGGCCACGCGTTCAGATCAGCGCGCGATTAGCTCGTTGATCTTGGCCGCGCACTCACGGATAGCGTCGATGAGTAGCGCGCCCTCGGCCGCGGTCGGGTCGGTCGAGCCGTCCCATGCCACGGCCAGCGACGCGAAGTTGTCGTCTTGCGTGCCGCCGATAGACGTGCTGTTCTCGGTCAGCGGCGCGATGGCTGCCAAGTCGTTCTGCGCGAGGAACTCCTCGGGAGTGAAGAGCGTCACGTCGCACACGCCTGCACTGACGAATCGCGAGACCCAGCCGACCGCACGCACGTTTGCCGTTGCGGTCAACACGAAGTCTGCGGGGTTGTCCGTCGCGCAGTAGACTAGCGCGTTTACTGACCCTTGCACGGCCGAGTTCACCGGCACCGACAGTAGCGTCAGGCCCGAGACATCGACATGCCCTTCGGGCGCCGTGCGCCCCGCCGCGGGTGTGCTGTCACCAGTGATCGAATACGTACCGTCGCTCTGCAGCGTGCCTGCGTGGCGGTCGCCGTCGATCAAGAGTCCTTGGAACTCGTGTGCAGCTGTGTTCGCCCACTTGTCCAGGAAGCCGCTCGCGTCCACGCCTACGAGGCTGTGCGCGAAGAGCGTTACGCCGTCGTCGATCACGTACGAGCGCACACCGGCTCGCGGTCGCGTCTCGTAAGGCATCGTGTCTGCAGTTTTGTTCGACATGTCTCCGCGCTCCGAAAGTCTTGCGTCGTGTCTCTACGGTTTCGTGTGTAGGGCTCGAGCCCCGCCTATGCGGTCTGGCTTGCGGGCAGTTCGTGCCCGAGTTTCTGCATGTTGAGTTCCAAGTACCGCTCTTCGCTCATGCGAACGGCGCGACTCTCGTGCAGCTGCTTCCACTCGGCCGAGAAGTGTGCGGCCTTGTCGGCCGCAGTCGCACCCAGAGTCGCATACTTGGACGCCGCGCTACTGAGCGCAGCTCCACTGCGTTGCCCGGTGAACGCTTGTTTGACGTCTTCGTCGTCGATCGTCTCGCCGATCGCGGCGAAGGTCGCGGCGAACGTGTCCACGTACGCCTTGAAGCCTTCGGCACCGCACTTGTCGAAGACCGTTTCGAGCTGCGCCTGGAAGTTCTCCGGCAACGGTCGATCGCCCAAGCGCTTGAGCGCCGCACTGACCGCCGTCTTGCGGTTGTCGGCTTTCTCTCGTGCCGCGTCTTTTGCTTCGAGTGCGTCGATGCGCCCCTGCAGCTTCGCGAACGTGACTGCGTCTTCGCCTGTCTTTTTCATCGCTTCCCCCGCTCCCGGTGTCGCCGCGGGCGCCGGCGCCGTGTCGACGTCTTCGGTGTCCGCAGCGCCAGTCTCTTGCTCGGCGATCGCAGCCTGCAGCTCTTTCAGATCGGCAACGCTGATCTTGCCGTCTTTGATCGCCGCGAGCAGAGCTTTCAAGTCGAAGCTTTCGCCTTCCATGTTGCTTTGTTCGTCGTCTCCGTCACCCTTGCCGGCTTTGGCCGTCTCCGGGTCTTTGTGCTCGTCGTCTGCGAAACGCGCGCCGTCTTTGGCGTCGGGCTTGTCTTTGGTCTTCGTCATGTCGCTAGACTCCGTGGATTCAGCTCGGAAAAGCACGTGGGTCGTCGACCCCTTACGGAAGCACGCTATCACAAGTTCGCCGTCACCGCCGGCGTCCATAGTCCACCGATCGCGAAAAGTTCCACTTGGAACATTTTCGGTGAGTCCGCTCGTTGCGTGTGCGCCTGGCCCGCCGCCTTGGATCTTGAGCATCGGCATGGCCAGAAACGGCGCTTCGTGGTCGAGCAGCGCGAGTCCGTCGATAGCCGGCTCGTCGCCCAAGGGGTCGAAAATCTCGACTGACCGGTACGGGTAGCGCATACGTCTGATGTCGCTTTGCGCCCAACCTTCAGTGACGATCAGATCGGCGAACACCCCGAGCCGCGCCGCGCCGTCCAAGTGCAACGGCTGTACGCCCGTGATACGAAAGACGCCGGCGTACTGCACAGCGTTCGTCATCGCGGTTTCTGGCTCGTGGTGCCGCACGTGTAACGGCGGGAGGAAGTCGTCCTCGCTCTCTTTGCGCTTGGCGCGTTGCACTGCGGAAAGGATCCAGTCGCGAGAGAACGTCAAGTCGCCGCGCTCGCAGTCGCAAAAGATCGGCACGTCATGCACCACGAGCGCGCCGTCGAACGGCCCGCCCGTCACGCGCGACGTGCGGTAGCCGCCTTGCGTCAAAATCGGTGCCGTGCTCATCCCTCGATCTCCTGTATACACAAGTGGTTTATCGTCGCGCCTGCAGCGTCGTTTGTTTGCAAGTTCCACGTACGCGCTTGGTCGAGCACTAGATCGTAGCGCGTCATGACGCCGGCGTCGGGCGTGCCGAGACTGATCGCGGTGCCCGTGCTGGGCACAAGCCGTACGAGCACGCCCGACCCGAGCACGACGGATACGCGAATCAGGTTTCCCGCTTTGGCGAGCGTGAAGTCACTGCCGAGCCAATCGGCGTTTTGAGCGACCACAGTGTCTTCGATGATAGACGCCAGCTCGCGCCGGTACGTTTGCATACTCATTGATCGATCTCTTTTTGATGCTCTGCGACAAAGCGCTCGATGTTGGCGCGCACCGCGCGCACGGGGGCTTGTGTCTCACCTTTCAAAAGACGGTACACGGTGTTATAGCTTGTCCGTATCTGGTCTGCAGTTTTGCGTACGCCTTCCCGTGCGGCAAGCCGCTTGAACTTTTGTCGCGTCGCTTCCCAATCTGCAGCGTCACTCACGTGACCAGCCCGTTGAAAAGCAGATCAGGGCGCCCCCCGTGACGGAAACCGGCATCCGGCCCGGCAGCTGCAGGTATCCGACTCTCGACGACGCGCCCTTTGCGCAAGCGGCCCATGCGACGCAGCTGCGCCACGTTGAGCAAGTCGACACCGCAACGGCAGTTGTAGCCGAGCGGTGACGCAAGCCGCCGCCAGGCCGTGTTATCGACGCGCAGTATGACACCATCCATAGCCGCGTGATTCGGCCGTACGTCGACGTCGCCGACCGTACGGAAGATAAACGCCGGTGCCACGGCTTTGACGTCGGAGTCGTTCGCTTGACGAAACCTGCCTGCCGTGACGGCCGTGTTGACGTTCGTCCGAAACGCCATGCGCGCATAGCTCTCCGTCCACGCCTTCGAACGCTTGCGCACTTCGTTCGCGCGCATCGCGAGCCGTGCGCCGGCTTCGCCTTCTCCGATGCCTGTACGCAGTGCGTCTGTGATGAAGTCTTGCGCCGCGCGTGTGACAGACGCCTCGGCTGCGCGTGCAAACGCGACGACACGCTTCTCCCCGTAGAGTTCTGATATGCGCTGCGCTGTTCGCTCTGCTGCACGTCGAATCGTGGTCGGCGTGCGATCTACGAAGTCTTGTACGGCTTCCTCGAACGTGACGCGCGGTAGTATCGTGTTCGTCGGCTCGGCAGCGAAGCGCTGTAAGTGTCGGTGCGTCCAACGATCGACACCGCGAAACAGCTCGACACCGGTCAAGTCGTCGACGGCGCCGGCGACGTCTTGCAGCACTGTCGACGCGCCGACTAGCTCTGCGATCGCTACGGCTTCGGTCGTCACGCGTTCTAGCTCGCGGCGCGCGCTTTGCATGAGCAGCCGGTCGTTCGTGACGTAGCCGGTGAACAGGTCTTCTACGGCGGCTTGATGCAAACGCGCTTGACCGTCGGTCGTGCGCTCCAAGAACTTCGCCGGATCAGTCATCGCCGAAACGGAGGGCCGAAGCCTTCCCCTGCAGGGGGTGGGCTCGAGCCCTTGACGACAGGTTCGCCGGGCTCGGGCACGCGAAAACCTGTCTGCTCGGCAACGTCGTCTTGCGCCAGGTCCACGCCCATACCGTGAAGCACCGACGCTGTCTCGGCGCGTTCTTTCGGGTTCTGCTGCTTCTCGTCGGTCGTGCTGTAGCGCGGCATTTCCTGATCGATGCCGAGCGCTCGCATGTTTGGGTAGTTCTTCCACCAGACACAGCCGAGCACGTCGTCGCTGATCGTGTCGTCTAACGTCTCTCGATCGTAGCCGATCAGCGTCTCGGTGCTGTTCTCTTGCACTGACCCGAGCGCGTAACTGCCGCCTTGCGTCGCCGTCGTCGGCAAGTTGCTTCCTAGGATCAACACTGTAATCGTCTGGCGCAGTTCTTCTCGAATGTCTCGCAGAAGGTTCCAGCCTTCCCCGTTCATTTGCACGTGTTCGACTTGGTCGGCAGCGTCGTAGACGAGCACGTGTCGCGCGCGCAGGTCTTCGAGCACGTCGCGCCACAGCCGTATCAGCTCTGTGTTGGGCTCGCCTGTCTTAGCGTCACGGATGCCGTCAACTTTGGCCGTTATGATCCCTTGCGCGAAGCGCTCGACAGCCTGCAAGCTCTCGACGAATACGTGCTCCTTTGCGTACCACCACCACGCGAGCGCCTCGCGTAGGCCGCGACCGTGCCCGAGACTCGCCTCGTCGTCTTGATAGACGTGCCGTACTGTCTGCTTCGCATCGGCGATCGTCTCGGGCTCGAACTGCTCGCGGCCGACATTCCACCGCTCCCAGTGCGCGTTTATGACACCGGTTTTCTGATCGGTGTCGGCAACGATGCGATAGCGCTTTTTGTCGACGTCTTCGAGGCGCGTAGGTATCCACCACTTGCGAAGCAAGCCATCGCCAAGGGGCAGTTCTTTCACGCAGCCGTGAATCCGTGCGAAGCGCGCGCCCGAGAAGAACGCGCGCGCCAAGTTGAGACGCGCCGTCGTGAAGTGTTTGATGCCTTTCAGTAGCTCGGTACCGATCATGACGGCCATGGGTGCGCGCGGGCTGTTCGCGAGTAGCGGTGTCAACTGCCACGCCTTGCCCGCGACCTTGTGCCGCCGCATTTGAACTGCGTGTTTGATGTCAGCGTCTCGCAGCATCCGCTCCTCTAGATCCGGATGCTTCGTCAGCCACAGCGACGGATCGTGCAGCGCGACGCCCGAACGCCACGCGGCAGAGAGTGCGCGCACGTAGAGCTGTTGCGCAACGTTTTTGACTCGCAGCTCGCTACTCATGGCGCGCCCCTACGTCTAGCCGCCGGCTTCGTCGAGCAGCTCGGCCGCGCGGGCCGCTTCGTCGCCCGCCGACTCGGCGTCCGTCGGCGGGGCCGCGACCGCTTGTGCGTTTTGGATCTCCTGGTAGACGAGCGTCGCGCGCGTTTTCTCGGGTAGTTGGTTCCAGCTGGCGACACTCATGCCGGTTTTGCGCTGCGCAAACGCAACGAAGTTCATAAACGGCACGTCGCTGTCACCGACGCGCACGCACTCTGGCGCGTTCGGTAGGCCGAGCAGCGTGTCGACGTCGACGTCGGCGTCTGCCGACACCGGCTCGACGACACCGCCGTCGGGCGGGGTCTCGCTCACGCGCGGCGTACGCCGTGCGATCTTCGCAGCCGTGCTCGCCTCGTTCGCCGCTTTGACGGCTGCGGCTTCCGCCTCGGCCTTCTCGCGCGCCGCCGGGCTCGGCTCGTACACGATGCGCAGCCGGCCTTCTCGGATCGCTTGTTTGCGCGCTCGCACGGCAGTCCGTGTCGCTGCCGGTAACGTCATGATGTCGTTGTACTCGACGGCATCGGTCAGGCCGTCATAGTACGCCGCGTCTCGTGTTCTGCTCTCTACCATGGTCGAGCCCTCCGTCAGGAAAGCCTCGACCATACCGGAACAAGCGGCGATCGACTACCGGCGAGGCGCTCGGTACAGGAAGATCGCGCCGAGCGCAAGCCCCGCGAGCACGAACCACGGCAGCGCGCCGACGATTCGGTGAGCGTGATAGAGCGCGCCTAGCGCGTTCTCTTCGCTCGCAGGGATCGCGTTCAGCGCTTCGAGCAGCCGGAGTAGCGGCTTCGGCGCGAGCCAGCACAAGAGCGCGACGGCCGCACCGCTGAACGCCAGCACAGCCGGTAGATTGACGTGGCGCGGCGCTTGTCGCGCACGCCGGCGAAGAGCGCCTGCCTGCGCCTGCGGCGGAAGCGGGTCTCGACGGTGGTGTTTTCGGTGGGTCTTCATGGCGGCAGTGTATCAGACAACCGCCACCGTGTGGGCCACCGGGCTAGTCTAGCTCTACCGGGAGCCGGTCCGGCGCTCGCGCCGGCGGTTCGTGGAAGCCTAGCTCGCGCGCTAGGTCGAGCGCGGCCGCTTGCATCGTCCACAAATCGCGTAACTGCTCGGGCTCGAGCCAGGTGCGCCCGAGACGCGCCAAGTATTCGAGCCCCATCGACAGCCGCCACAGACGGCGCGCGACTGCGCGCCTCACTTCTCTCGGTGCGTTGAACATAGAGCGCCTATCGTCTCGCAGACGCCAGGCACTTTAGCCGTTCTACGCGGCCGCGCACGCTTCGGCGACAGCCTGCGCAAGCCGTACGTCCATCGCGTTGCCGAGCAGCCGACTGCACAGCTTGCGGTGCGCCGGCAGCTTGTAATCCTCGGGGAAGCTCATCGAGCGTGCGATCTCGCGGGGGTTCAGCACACGACAACGCGCGCCGTCGATCAGGTTCCACTGCGTGCCGCTACTTGTCGTCGCGGTCGGAAACAGGTCGTCGAGTGGGCGCCCGCGCGACTGGCTCACGTTCGCCCAAAAGCAGCGCGTGCCTGCCTGCCGCTGCGCTTTCGCGATGAGCGCTCGCATACGCGCCGGCAACGTCGCGACGTCACGCCAACGGTTCTCGGGGTTGTCGTCACTATCGAGACAGTCGCCGATCGTGCACGCCTGCGCGCCGTTGCTCGGCGGCAAGTCGATCGCCACGCCGAGCCCGGCTGTAACGATCGTGCGCGGTCGATCTTGCGCACCGCCGAAGCGTGCACCGTTCAACGTGTGCGCACGCACGACGTAACCCAACGCGCGCAGGACGCCGCACCACGCGTCGAAGACAGGCCAGCGTTGGAAGTCCTCGACGTTCTCGACCGCGATCGTGTGCGGCCGCAGACTGTCTGCAGCGGCGAGAACAGCCCACGCAGTGTTGCGGTCGCTCTGCTGTTTGCGCGCGATGTTCGCGCCTACCTTGCCGTTGCCGCCCGTGCCCTTGCGCGCGGGCTGCCCGTTCTGTGAGAAGCCTTGGCACGCCGGCGAGGCGAACAAGTGCCGCACAGCCGGTACTGACGTCCAGTCGAGTTCAGCCAGGTCTTGACACACGTGTAGCGCGTCGGGGTAGTTGGCCGCGTGGCACGCGATCGCGGCAGGGTTGTGATTCGCGCACCACTCGACACGCAGGCCCGCCGCGGTGACACCGGTGGTGGTGCCGCCGGCGCCCGAGAACAGGTCGGCTGCAGAACTCATGTCAGATCCTTTCTGCCGGCAGATCGTTGATGCACTCTGCGCCGAGTGCGGCATCGCCGAGTGCGGTAGCCACGAGTTTGATCGCGCTGGCGACCTCCTCGGGTTCGGCTCCCGCCGGCAGTAGATACCCGGCGCGGGTGCCCCGCTCGTCCGGCCGCCGGGTCGAGAACCAGCCTTCGACGATTCGACGACCGTCTGCGTGCGCGCGCACTCGGATCGTGCGACCCCTGTTCACATGGCTTATGAGTTGCTGGTCGTGCCGCTCGGCGACGGCGATGATGGGCCATTCCGCCTCAACGATGCGCACAGGTGCGCGGTCCGACAGCATGATCTTGATGTAGTCGCTCATAGTTTTGCCCCGCTGTTATCGTCGTCATTGTCGGTTGCGCCTGCTTTGCGCGCCGCGTCAAGGCCCGTTAGCGTCAGCTCATGGACCCACGCGCCCGCGCGGATCCGGTGTGCTTCAATCCGAACTTGCCATCGCGCGCCGCAATGGCGGCACGTTCGCTTGACGAACGTCGTCGAGTCTTGACTCGGCAGATTGACTTTCGCCAAGGCCCGTTCGCAAACGCATGTCGGTGTTCCTGTCATCATCGGCGGGCCCGGTAGACGCGCACTCGGCGCGTGCTGCGGTCGCCCTGGTAGCGCGTGCCGCAAGCCGGGCAGATCGATAGCGGCATCGTGCCGGCACCGAACTTGACCGTATTGCGGCAGTTCGTGTCGTGGCACACGGTCCACGCGTAGTCGTCGTCGTGGATGACAAGCGGCGCGTCGAACCGGATCAAGCTCGGGTCTTCTGCCGCGATCTCGCGCGCCTCGTCCAGCGAGACATAGCCGGCGGAGACGTCGGCGGGGGCGTCGTAAGTCCAAACGGTGTCGATCCCACTGGCTTCGGCGTATTCGATGGCCTCGCGGCCGGTCAGGTCAGGGTTGCGTTGCTCGTTGCTCATCGTTTCAACTCCGTGTCTGTGATCTTCGTTCGTCACGCGTAGAGCTTAGCACGCGTCGCGCGGGAGTGTCAACCCCCATATTCAACTTTATTCTGCGGCGCGTGCCGGCTACGCCGGCGCTCGACCAGCTGCGAAAGCGCGTCGTGCCCGGCACCGTAGCCAAGCGCCGCGCCCACGCCGAGACGGTCGCGCTCTTCAGGGTGCACGTCTTGCACTTGCGCCGGCGTGCGTCCGTTCGCCGGTGCGTCTGGCGCACCGCGCAAGCCGTATGGGTGTGCTTCAAGCCACGCCCACGCGCCCGACGTCGCGTCTACGTAGTCCATGAGCGTGGCGCCGGGAAAGCTTTCGACTTCGTCTAGGTAGGCTTGCGTCCACTCGCCGACGACCAGCCGTATACCGTCACGGCAAGCGAACCAAAGCACGTGCGCGTCCTCGCCCCACCACGGCTCGCCTGTATCCGGGCACTCGGCGCGCATCGAGTAGCCGCGTTCCAGGCAAGACGACACCGGGTCAGCGCGGCCGACCTTCCCTTTCTCGGCTGTCGGTTGTTTGAACAGCTGTTTGCTTTCGGCGTCGGTCAGCTGCACGCGCGGCCGCGCCCACACGACGCGAAAGCCCTGCTCGCGTAGCGTCTTCGCCAAGTTTTCGACTTGAGCCATGCCGCCCGAGCCGGGCTCGAGTTCCAAGCCGACAATCGTCTCGCGGCCGTCGAGCTTCGCTTGCCTGACTATCGCGGCGTCGCGTGAACCAGGCGTCTTGCGGAACGCGACCGCGTGCTCGATCACACGCACGCCCGACCGCAGCCGCGACATGAGCACGCCGGCCGTGCGTGCAGCTGTCTTCGCTTCGCTCGCAGCCAGGTCCCACCACCGGATCGAAATACGCTGGTGTCCTTCGAGCTGTTCGGCTTTTATGAACGGCCCGAACCACTCGACGCGGAAGTAGTCGCCGGGCTCACGTGCACGCCAGTCACCGTTGAGCAGCTGTGCACGTCGTGTCGGATGCATGCGCGCCAGCGACCGCGCGTACAAATCGCCGGCAAGACTCGGGTTGTCCTTGATACGCGCAGGCATGTAGGGGTGTCCGCCAGGCTTCCCGATCGTGCCAGGGAAGCGATCGCGTACCCACGTGTGGCCAGGCCCGCCGGGGTTGCTGCCGGACAGCGACCGCAGCGGTACGGTCGCGTCGCTCGTTCTGCGCAACCGCGACAGTGCGACCCACTCGTACGCAGTGTCGTCGGGCCAGTGGGTCAACTCATCCCAGCCGGCGTACTGATACTGCGCGCCTTGAAACTGCAAGTCATCCTTCGGTGACGCGTGGTACGCGAACTTCACTCGTGCACCGCTCGGAAACGTGAAGAGCTTTACCGTGCCGTTCCAGTGCGGCCGCAGCGACTCTGGCAAACCGCTCTTGTAGCCCCACCACTTGTGGGCGCGGTCCATGAGCGCGTCGGGTTGCGCCAGTTCGGCGTACGTGCGACGTACGCAAATGCCGGCGTAGTCCGGTCGGTCGACGTACTGTGCGGCTCCTGCGAGGATTGCCTCGCTCTTGCCCCCGCCGGCCGCGCCGCCGTACAGCATCTCGAACACGTCGTCGGGGTCGGCGTGCAAGTGCGCGCCGAGAAACGCGACTTGCGGCGGGTGCAAACGGCTCGGGATATACGGGTTGCCGAAGACGCCTGGATACAGCTTGTCGAGAGCTTCGAGCGCTTGCGTGCGCGCGTTCGCTTCGGCTTCGCTACGTTCCTCGAAGTCCACGCGCGCCGCTCACGAGAGCATGTCGTCAATCAAGTCGACACCGCGTTGCTGCACGCCGTTACGCGCTTGGGTCTGCTCGCGAATCGTGTGGCTAAGCTCTACCACTTTCTGCAAGTAGGCGCTGGCTTCGTCCGATGTCGGCGGCAGTGTCGCACCTTCACCCGTGTTCAACGAGACTGAACGGGCATCGATGTCGACGTTGATCTCTGGCATAGCCTTTTCGACGGCAACGGCCAAGTGATCCAAGACCACGCGCGCCGCTTTCGCGTTGCCCTCGGATCCGCACTGAATCAAGCCTTTCATCATGCCCCAAATCAGCTGGTCTAGGTCGAGCCCTTCGTCTTTCGCGCAACGCCGGCACGTCGCCAGCACTTGAATCTTCCCCGTACCTTTCGGCCGGCCCGGCCCGCCGGGGTTGCCGGGGCGAAAGCGCTTGTCGGGGCCGTGGTATACGCTCACACCCTCGACCGCTGCGTTTTCGCGCGTTTTTGCATCGTCGCTCATGGCTCTGCACTCGTGTCAGGTCTCGAACCTGCCGAGTCTAGCACACGCAGGCGCACGAAGACGCGACGGCCGTGCTCGTCTCGATAGTTGACCAGCTGTTCGACCAGCTGTTCGAGCACCGCGCGCATGTCGCCGGCGACTGTGCGAGCAGGCTCGAGCCCTTGCAGGCTTTCGCGTGCGAGGCGTGGTGCGTAGACGGTCACCACGGCCGTCACTGCAGCCGCAGCTACGCGGTGAAAAAAGCGCCGCCGGTTCACAGACCTTCCCCACTCTTCGTTCGTCTGGCTCATGCGTCTTGTTCCTCGGGCCATAGACCCCGACACAGGGGGCAGACGCCTTGGACATGTTCCGGGTGTTTGCTGCAATCACGCGCGCCCGCAGCCAGCGCTAGCAACTCTTCGCCAAACAGCTGAGCCATAGACTGTAAGTGCGGTGTTTTTTTCTTCTCTGCTTCGCCCGGCTTCACTCTGCCTACGTAGCTTGTGTAGAGCCGATCAATGAGCAGCTTGCGATTGCTCACTTGCCTGGCTCCTCGCCGTCGTCGGCCTTCTGCTCGCGCTCTGTGAGAATCTCGCGAACCCGTCTCTTGGCTTCGCGCATGCCGTCACCGTAAGAATCGCACTGCCCAGCGGCGGGGGTCAGCTCCCTACCGTGCTGGTCGCACCACTCTCCGATACGGTTCAACAGCTCGCGCGCCCGCTCGTTCTCGGCCTTGAGCACTGTCACGCGCCGAGTAGTTTCGCTACGCACGATGACCTCAGCGCCAAGCGCATCAGCGATCTCACGGTGCCATGCTTTCCATGACTGAATGGCTTCGTCTTTTTCAGCGAGCTTGGCTTCCAGCGTCGCAATGACGCCTTCATGATACTTTCGACCGACGATTGACGATGCGCCCTTCCCCTTCAGCTTCTCGTTCTCGGCTTCGAGCTGCGCGAGCTTGGCCTTCAAATGGTCGATCTCGGCAGCCGCAACTTCGGCGATTTGTTCAGCGCTCATCGGCCCGTCGATCTCGCCCGTGTGCGGGTTGTAGCCGTTCGGCCATTGCTCCGCCATCTCACCCCTCCCTTCTCTGCCACCAGTCCGCGAGCGCCTCGCATGACGCTGTCTCGCCGCGCTCGGCGCGGTGAAGCCAGTGCACCTTGAGACCCGTCAAGGCTTCGAGCGCGCGCAGCGTGAGCCCTGAACGGCGGCGCATGAGCCAACACCACTCGTACGTTTCCAGCACACCCGGATGCGTCGCCGGCACGTCGTCGCGCTCGTCGCGCTCCCACTGTTTGACGCGATAGACCGAAACGCCGAGCAGCTCGGCGATGTCGCGCTGCGTAGCACTCGCGCGGCGTCGGTCTAGCTCAAAGCTCTCACCAGGCGTCAGCACCGTATCTAGCGTCGATATTTTCACAGCGTATACCCCGCACTTGTCGAGAGCACCATAAAGAGCCCGGCGGGAAAACCGCCGGGCTCCGCGTAGCGTTTGCGCGCGCGCAGCGACACGACTTGCGAGTCGTCGCACCAGACCAGCGGCGGCAAGTCGTCAAAAGCGCCGAGCGCGTCGAGCGCCGCTTTCGCTAAGTTGTCCACGTCCGGCCGGCCGCAGTGAGCGCGCGGCGCCGTCGTGCGCAGCTTATCAGAGTTGCGCCCGGTACCGAAGTGGGATTTTGGTCGAGACATCGAAAAGACCAGGAGCACGCAGAACGCGCAACCGCTCAACGGGACGACACCGGCCATATCGGGGCGGGTCTCGGCGTCGCGCACAAGTGCGAGCTTTGTCTCGGCGCGTATCTGGTGCTTCCACACCCGTTGCCCTCGGTCAGGTACGTAGACGCGACCGCTGCGCCGATCGGCTCTCGGGCGCGGCTCCGGAATGGGCTCACCAGGCACGTGTACGCACAAGTCCCAAGGGGCGTCGTTCAACTTGGCCGCTCCCGGCCGCCCCCTTAAGGGGGGCGGCCAGGCGGCCAGGTTGACGACTTCAAGCCCCGCGTTTCAACTTGGCTGCTACTTGGCCGGTCGGGAGCGGCCAAGTTATCTTGTTCTGCCATAGTAGTTTACCTCGTTTTTCGTTCAACTTGGCCGCACTTGGCCGCTCGTGAGCGGCCAGGTTCAAGACAGCAAATCCGAAGCGGCCAAGTTGGCTTTTTGGGCGGCCAGGTGCGGCCAAGTTGTAAGTGCTTTGTCTGTAACGGTGTACGCCGTTTTGCGCGATCCGCGCCCGGCGTTGTAAATATCGACGAAGCCTGCGTCGGCGGCCGCTCCGAGCACGCGCCGAAGTGCTCGCACACTGACACCGGACAGCGCCGCCAACGTTGAGCGGCTCGTTGGCTCCCCCCGTGTCTCGCAGACTGCCGTCACGACCGCCGCCAGCTCGCCGTCGGGTTCTAGTGTCACGCTGTCAAAAGCGTCGGCCGGGTCTGGCTCGCCTTGCGTGAGCCCGACCGCGGTGATAGGTCGGCCTTTTTTGTCCTCGCCGAGCGTCACCACCGACAGTGTGAAAAGTAGCGGCTCCGGCTCCTGCCAGTCTTTGGCCTTGTGCGCTGTGACCGTTACGAGTCGCTCGGCGCGCTTGACTTCGAACTGCGCGTCGACGGCGCCGAGTTGCGTCGACGATCCGCGCGCTCGATCGGTGTTACGCAGCCCCGTGTGGTGCACGAGGAGCACCGCCGCGCCGGTGACCGCTGCGAGCCGCTTGCAGTTCTGCAGGAAGCGCGTCATATCCTCGGTGCTGTTTTCGTCGCCGTCGCCGAAGTTCATATTCTGCGTGTCGACGACAAGTAGCCGTAGCGCTCTGCCGTCGGTCGCGGCGCCGATCTTTCGCGCCCACGCCTGCACGTTCTTCGCGTCGCTGAGCCGTCCGGGCCGCGTCGTCACGTAGAACGGCGACTCGGGGAACACGCCGTCGAGCGCGGAAAGCTCGAGCTGCGCGCGTATGCGGTTCGCGAGCCCCGGACCGCCTTCTCCGACCATGTAGAGCACAGCGCCGCTCTGGTCGATGTCGTGGCCGCAGAACGTCTCCTGTCCGCACGCGATAGCCAGTGCAAGCGAGAGCGTGAACGGCGTCTTGCCGCAGCTCGGGGCGCCGAAGACTTGCACGAGCGCGCCGGCGGGGATCAAGTCATGAACGATAAAGGGGAACTCGGCGGACGCGCCTTCAACGTACTCTGGACCGTGCAGGATCCACGGGTCTTCAGGATCGTCACGTTCTTCGGCGCTGAGCTGCGCTGCAGCCGACGGCCGCCACGTCTCACAATCGAAGTCGTCGTCGAACGTGTCGATCGCCTGCCGCGTGTCGGTCTTGCCGGCGACGCGCGCAATATCGGTCAAGACCCATCCGCGCCGAGCGTACTTGTTCGGGTCGCGTGAGTCCACGAGACCGCGACCCCACGGGGTCTCGCCGAGCAGGAACTCGGCCAGCGCCTCGCCGTGGTTCTCTGCAGCCTTCAAGCCGTGCTGCACGAGGCGCCACCACGCATCGGACGCGCTCTTGCCATCGAGACCGTGCAGATCGTGCCAGGCGCCGCCTAGCAGCTCTGGGCCGCTCGGGCTGCTCTCGATGCGCTGCCGAATCACAAGGGCGCTAGGTGCGTTTCCACGCCCTTCGGGCAGCTCGACCGGCACTGCGTCGTCTTTGTCGACGCCGAAGGTTTCCTGCAGCCACGCCAAATCCTCGAAGCGCTCCAGGACCGGCGAACATCCCGGAAGCACGTAGCCGGTCACAGTCACGTACTGCGCTGCGCCCGAGCCGAAGACTTGCACTTCGGGCTTCTTGGTCACATCCGGTGGCGGAGCATGCAGTACGCGTATCTTCGGCAGTCGGACGGGCTCGGGTAGGATGAGCCACAATCTTAGGCCGCTCAGGCTTGGCGTGATCTCGGTCCACGAGCGCCGATACTGGTCGACGATCGCCGCAGCCCAAGGCTCGACGGCACCGGTGTATGGGTCGCGGCACGCGTCGATATCGAGCGCGTGCACGTAGCCGCCTTCGACTTTGACGCCACCCGTGAAAACGAAGCCGAGCCCGCCGACGCTGCTCGGTGGTGCGTCTGCCTGCGCGTCGTCGAAGCTGCACAGGCGTGGCGCTTGCACGAGCGCGCAGTCGGGGCGCTTCGTCATCGAGCCGTCGATCGGGTGCGGCGCGTAACGCCAGGTGATCCAGCGGTCAAGACCGCGTAAGACTTCAGGTATTTGGGCGGTGTGGCTTGCAGCGCCGGCAGCGTTCCCGTTATTCTTTGCCATTATCGACCACGGCCTTTTTTCAGACCCGGTGCCGCCTCGCTCAGTTGTGCGGCGCCGGGTCGACTTTTTTCTCATGATGTCATGCGCCCCATCGTGCCGCGGCTACGCTCACTCTGCAAGATTCGATCACGTGCAAAAAAGATCGACGTCCCCCTTGCAGCTCTGCGCACGCCCGGCTACTGTCGCTCGCCACTACCAGTGTGCGCAGCGGGCAACGTCGGCCCTGTCTTACTTCTCGGTGATCCGGGGCCGGCGGGGACGAACCGCTGCAGGGTGTCACCTACCCGGGCCCTTTTGACCTAGGACTCGAAGTGGTGAGCCAGACGGAAGCAGAGCCGTCAACCCGTCGGGCGGGCCGTTTGGCAACAAAACTCCAAACGGCTGGCGGCTCGTCCGACGGACCTTCCTCGATCTTCGGTATTCAGCAGAAGCAAAACAGTTACTAAGAGGAGTGAAACATGCCACCCGTGACAGCTTGGCACTTCACCGCAAACACTTTGCGCGACGGGCGCCCGATCCCTGCAGTTGGCGAGACTCTGCGGTACGACGGTGACCTCGTGCTGTGCAGAAAGGGCTTGCACGCAAGCCGCAATATTCTCGTTGCTTTAGGCTTCGCACCGGGCTCGATCGTGCATCGAGTCGAGTGCAGCGGCGACATGATCGAAGGCCGCGACAAGCTCGTTTGCCGCGAGCGTACGATTCTCTGGTCAGTGGACGCTGAACAAGCGCTGCGGAAGTTCGCACGTCTCTGCGCCTTGGATGTCCTCTATCTATGGGACGCGCCCGCTGTCGTCGGGCGTTACCTACGTACGGGCAGTGAGTCGATTAGGAGAGACGCGAGGAAAGCCGCGCTAGCCGTCGCGCGAGACGCCGGGCGGCCTTCACGGCTTCTTGCGCGACGGGCAGTGCAGGCGTCTACGGAGTACGCCACGTGGGAGCCCGGACCTACTGCTGCGAGAGACGCTGCGAAGTTCGCGGAAGACGCCTTGCGGGCCGCGGCTGCCGAAGGCAACGTATGCGCCAAGCATCACAAGCGACTGCTGTGGCTCGTGCGGCGCGCGAAGGGGGCCGAGTGAGAGCTTGGCATTTCACCGCAGACAAGCTGCGAGACGGTCGGCCGCTGCCCGCTGTCGGCGAGACTCTTCGGCACGACGGCGCGCTCGTACTGTGCGGAAGCGGTCTACACGCGTGCCGCGATGTTCTCGACGCCCTAAGCCACGCGCCAGGCTCGATTGCGCATTGGGTCAAGTGCAGCGGCGACATGATCGAAGACGACGATCAGCTCGTCTAAGGCCGCGTGAAGCTCTATCCACACCAGGCCGAGGGGGTCGACTGGCTCTGCGCGCCAGATCGGCGTAACGCGCTCTTGCTCGACGAGCAAGGCCTCGGCAAGACAATCACGGCGATCTGCGCGGCCGAGCGTCTCGGCTGTGAGAGCATCCTCGTGCTCACGCCGTCAGTCGTGCTGCACAACTGGCGCCGAGAGTTTAGAGCGTGGTCGAGCTACAAAGTGTGCCTGCTCGACCGTGTGCGCAGTCGTATCGAAGACGACGCGCAAGTCGTCGTGACGACGCACGGGCTGATCCGCCGCCCGGAGATTCTCACGCAGCTGCTCGCGCGCTCGTGGGATCTTTGCATCGTCGACGAAGTGCATTGCTTTCGCAACCGCACAGCGAAGTACACGCGTCTGCTCTACACGAGTCGCGAAGCGCTCGTCAAGCGCTGCGCTCGCGTGTGGGGTCTGTCGGGGACGATCATGCCGAACAACGCGAGCGAGCTTTGGACGCACTTGTACGCACTGTTCCCGCAGAGCATCGACGGCATGGGCTTCGACACGTTCCGTAAAGCGTTCTGCGTCTTGCGACCGTCTGCGTACGGTGACGGCGTGAAGGTCGTCGGCAACCGCAACGTCGAGCAGCTGCGCAAGCGCCTCGCCGGCGTCGCGCTTCGGCGTCGCGAACGCGACGTCTTGAATCTACCACCGATGCGCTTCGAAACCGTGTCGGTGCGTCCCGACCAGACGCCGACCGTGCTGCAGGCGCTCGAAGCGGAACTCGGCGAGCAGATCACGCAGCTAGGCTTGACGCAGCCCGCCGAGATTCTCGAAGCGCTCGGTGACAGTGTCGCAATGGCGCGCTACCGACGCGTATGCGGTGTCGCCAAGTGCAAGCCCGCCGTAGAGCTGATCGCAAGCGAACTTGAGTTCGATCAACGGCGCAAGATCGTCGTCTTTGCTCACCACGTCGACGTTGTCGAGACGATCGCAGCCGATCTCGACAAGCGCTTCGGTGCCACGACGATCACCGGCAGCACGACACCGGCCAAGCGTCAACGGCGTATCGACCTTTTCCAGCAACGTGACAGCGGCCCACGCGTCATCGTGTGCAACATCGTCGCCGGCGGTGTCGGCTCGACTTTGACTGCGGCGAGCGAAGCGCTTTTCGTCGAAATGGACTTCGTCCCCGGCAACAATCAACAAGCCGCGAAGCGTGTGCACCGTATCGGACAGAACGAGTCAGTGCGTATCCGCTTCCTCGCGTTAGACGGCTCCGTCGACGAGTGGACGACGGCCGCACTCGTTCGAAAAACTCGCATGATCCAGGAGGTATTGAAGTGACTGAAAACTACGTGAACGTTCGCACGCTGCACAACGAAAGCGGTGCGTCGCAAGACGGTCCCTACAGCAAAGACAACGCGATCTATCACATCGAACTGCAGATCGCAGGTTTGCTCGCGCACGGGCCGGTAGACGTGGTCATAAAGCCGCGCGGCATGATCGACGGGCCAGATCACTTGCGCGCCGAGTACGAGCAAGCCGTCACCGCAGCACGCAAGGACTGCGAGAAACTTGAGCTGAAGCTCGAAAAAGCGCAGCGGAAGGCGGAACAGTGCATGCTCGCCATGGGCCGGGCTCTCGACGTCAACAGACACGATTTTTCGGTAGCGGAGACGTACTACGCGTACGTGTGGCAAGCGTTCGGGCGCTTGGTCGAGCGGAACCGTGCCGCAGAAGCTTTGTTCGGGCCGGACGCATGATCGACCTACGATTCATCGACCGAAACGGCGAGCTGATTCAGGCTATCTACATGCGTGTCGAAGACGCCGACAAGTGGTTGCAAGGTCTACTTGCGCGCGACAAGTCGTACGTCGTCACAGTGCGCGAGCCCGGTGTCGAGACTGACGACGTGCACGCCATCGTCGACGAACGCAATGACTGGCGTCGCCGCGCGATCGCAGCCGGCTACGACCCAACGGAACACGGACTATGAATGCCGACGAACTGAAGTGCCCGCTCTGCGACGACTGGCATCCGCAAGGTAGCTACGCTTTCGCCAAGCTGCTAGAACGCCTCGCGCTCGAAGGCTACGTACGCGACGAGCGAAAGGCCGAGTTGATGGAACGTGCCCGGAACCTGCGCGCAGGCAAGGGCTTTTTGACAGACGCCGAGCTAGAAGCCGAAAGGGCTCGAGCCCGGCAACAAACCCCACGACAAGAGAACATCGAGGATCTACTTTCATGAGTGCACAAGTGACTTTGAGTATCACCACCGACGCAGGACGTGCAGCGAAGCTGTTGCTCGCGCTTGCAGAACAAAACGTCGTCGCGGAAACGCCTGACGTGCAGCAGGCCGAAGACAAGCCGAAACCGAAGCCGAAGCGAGCGTCGCGCAGTCGTAAGAAGGCCGAGCCCAAGAAGGCCGCGCCGGAAGTCTCGGCCGAAAGCATGCTCGGCGAAGACGCACCGGCCGTGAGCATGGACGATCTGAAAGTTGCCGGCCGTGAGCACATCGAAGCACACGGCGTCGACAGTCTGCAGAAGGTCTTCGAGTCTCTCGGGATCAAGCGGATCAGCGACGTAAAGCCGGCGGACTACGCCACCGCGCTGCAGCAGTTGCGCGGCGAGGATTAGGACCGTGGCCGAGCAAGCGCACGCAAAGCTAGCGCCGTCTGCGGCGCATCGTTGGATCAAGTGCCCGAGCAGCATTGCGCTGTCCGCCGGCATCCCTGACGAAGCGGGCGATTACGCAGCCGAAGGGACGTTCGCGCACTCAATCGCAGCGCAGTGTCTCGAAGACCGCGCCGACGCTGTGAGCTTGATCGGCCAGACCGACGGCCGTTTCGAGTGCGACGCCGACATGGCGCAGCACGTGCAGACGTTCCTAGACGCAGTGCGATCGATCGAACTGCTCGAAGGGTCTATCGACGAGCTGCACGTCGAGACGAAAGTCGGCTTGCACGTCGTCGATGTCTACGGCACCGCCGACGCCGTCGTACTCTGCGACAATCGCAGACAACTCCACGTCTTCGACTTCAAGTACGGCGCCGGCGTCTACGTTCCGGTCGAGAACAACGCGCAGCTGCGTATATACGGCGCAGCCGCGCTGCTCACTCTGTTCGGTGCATTGGCGTCGATAGACACGGTGTCGCTGCATATCGTGCAGCCACGCCACTACAGCAGTTCGCCGGCATGGCGCACTGAGCGTTTGACGACAGCCGACTTGCTCGGCTGGTGTGACGACGTGCTCAGGCCGGCTGTAGAACGCGTAGAAGCCGCCGGCACGCAAGACGATCTACACGCCGGCGAACACTGCCGTTTCTGCCCGGCGAAAACCCGGTGCCCTGCGATCCGCGACCAGGCGCTAGCGGCAGCGGCCAACGTCTTCGACGACGTCGAGACATTGACGCCAGCCAAGACGGCACCGGATCCGACCGAACTTAGCCCGGCGCAGCTCGGCGAGCTGCTCGGCGCCTTTCCACTCGTCGAAACGTGGATCAAGGCCGTACGCTCGCGTGCGTACGATCTCGCCAATAGCGGGCGAGCGATTCCCGGCTACAAGCTCGTGAAGAAAGTCGGTAATCGCAAGTGGAACAGTGAGGCGGAAGCGTCTGCGATGCTCGCAGGCATGGGGGTCGAGCCGTTCGCTGATCCTAAGCTCATTACGCCCGCAGAAGCGGAACGTCGTCTCGGCAAGGCGCGCAAGAAGCGCGTCGAGCCTTTGACGCACAAGCCTTTGACTGGCACGGTGCTAGTCGAAGAAACCGATAGCCGTCCCGCGATCAGCGTGGGCGCGGTGTTCACTGACAACTGAAGTTTCGGAGTTCAAGAACATGACTGATTTATCACCGCGTGAAGTTGTCACGCAGCCTTGCCGCCTGGCCTTCCCTTCGCTGTTCAAGAAGCGGCAGCGCTTCCCCGGATCCGACCGCGAGACGTTTCAGGCCGTTGTGCTGATCCCGCCCGACGCGGATCTGACGCCGTTCAAGAAGGCCGTAGCGGCCGCGATGAACGAGAAGTGGGGTAAGATCGTGCCGTTACGAGGCGACAAGATCCCGCTGCGCAACTGCGAAGACAAGGCGTCTGCCGGCTACGAAGACGGCTGGTACTACATCAACACGCACAGCGGTACCGGCCGGCGTCGTCGATCAACGGCGCAAGCCGATTCTCGACGACGAGCTAGAGACGGTGAGCGAAGCCGAAGCGATCCGCCGCGCCGAAGAGCGTATCTTCGCCGGTTGCTGGTGCCGCTTCCACTTGACCGCGTACGCGTGGGACCACCCGAGCGGGGGTAAGGGCGTCTCGTTCTCCCTGAACAACGTCCAGCTGGTGCGCGAAGACGAGCGCTTCGACGGCCGCAAAAAAGCCGAGGAGATGTTCGGCGAAGTCGAAGTCAGTGACGACGACTACGGTGGCGGTGACGGCGACTACAGCGGCGACGAAGGTAGCCCGATCGCAGGCGCAGACCTCGACCGGATGTTCAGCTAGACTCTTTTCCTTTGCGCGGCCGGCCGGCACTCCCTGGCGCCGGCGTAGGCGTCGCCTGCCGGTCGCGCAGTTTTCACCTTTACTACGGGACGCACGATGGAACTCGACCCGTTCACCGGTGTCATGGCGTGGGACATTGAGACCGCGTCGGCGTGCGATATCAAGTACGGCGCGTGGGCGTACTCGCAACACGAATCGACGCGCGTATGGTGCGTCGTGTTCGGCTACGCCACCGCTGCAGGCGTCTACAACTGGTGGTCGTGGCGTCCTGGCGCCGAGTTGCCGTCGTGCGTCGTCAACTACTTGGGCGCTGGCGGCCCGTTGATCGCGCATAACGCGAGTTTCGAGCGTTCGATTCTGCTGAACATTCTGCAGCCGCGCTACGGTTTTCCGACCGTCGACGAAACGCAGTGGCGCGACACGCAAGCCATGGGTCTTGCGCTCAACCTGCCTATGTCGCTCGACGGGCTCACGAAAGCGCTCGGATGCCCGACGAAGAAAGACAAGGAAGGCGCGGCGTTGATGAAGGCTATGGCGACGCTGAGACTTGATGAAGACTCAGGGACGTGGGTCTGCGGGCAAGACACGCCGGAGAACCGCAAGCGCCTCGAAGAGTACTGCCTCGCCGACGTCTATGCGACGCTCGACGCGTGGTTCCGGATGCCGAACGCGCTACCGCTGTCCGAGCACGTGCTTTGGCAAGTCGATCAGCGGATCAACGCACGTGGGATCTACCTCGACAAAGACTTCGCGCGACGCTGTCTCAAGTCGACCGAAGCGCGTCGGGCAGAGCTAGGACGTGAAGCTCTACGTGCGACCGGTGGGCAGATCCATAGCGCGTCTCACACGCCTGCGGTAAAGGCGTGGATCGAAGAGCGTGGAATCGAGCTGCCGAAGCGCACGCGAAAGCGCGCCGACGGATCTTTCGCGAAAAGCTCGAGCCTCGACGCCGCGGCCGTCGCCGAGCTGCTCGACGGCGACGCCTTGCCAGCCGACATACGTGCGACTCTTGAGCTGCGCGTCGAAGCGAACAAAGCCACAAGCCTGGCGAAGCTACAGCGTGTCGGCTCGATGGTCGGTATCGACGGGCGTCTGTACAACGCTCTGCAGTACTGCGGTGCGAATACGGGGCGCTGGACATCGAGCGGGCTGCAGGTTCACAACTTGCCCAAAGAGCAGAGCGCCGTTGCGAGCGACGTTGCGTACTGGCTCGTGCAGAACCACGGACTGTCGACGCTAAAGCTCTTCGAGGCGCGACCGCTCGAAGCGCTGTCGAAACTGCTGCGCAGTGTCATCGTCGCGCCGCCTGGCCGTGAACTCATTGCGGCCGACTTCTCGGCGATCGAAGCGCGCGTCTTGTCCTGGCTCGTCGACGATCGCGACGTGCTCGACGTCTTCGCCGACTACGACGCAGGCACGGGGCCGGACGTCTACGTCTTTACGGCCGCCGCCATCGGCTCGACGAATCGTCAACTCGGGAAAGTCATGCGTCTAGCACTTGGCTACGGTATGGGTGCGATCAAGTTCGCCGACACCGCCGCCAAGTACGGGATTCCGCTGGATCTCAAGACCGCGCGCGCCGTGCAGAAAGGCTACCGCGAGACAAACCCACTCGTCGTTCGGTTCTGGCGCGAACTCGAAGACGCCTTCCGTGAAGCGATCGCGAAGCCCGGCAAGCGCCGCAGCGTCGGGCGAGTCAGCGTCGCGCTCAAAGGGTCGTGCATGTTCATGTTCCTGCCGAGCGGCCGGGCTATTCGCTACTGGAAGCCGCGCGTACGCGTGGTGACGAAGCGTATCAAGACCGTGACCGACGAAGGCGTCATCGTCGAGCGAGAGTACGAGACCGAAGAGATTCAGTTCTACAGTATGGGGCCGAACAAAACCGACATGCTCGTCGACAGCACGTACGGCGGCAAGCTCGTCGAGAACGCCACGCAGGCCGTTGCGCGCGATCTACTCGGCGCCGCACTGGTCCGCCTCGACGGTGTCGACCCGTACGAACTCATAGTGCACGTGCACGACTCGATCGCAGCCGAAGTGCCCAAGGGCGCGGGGTCTGTCGACGAGTTCTGCGCGCTCATGGCCGAGCGGCCCGCGTGGGCTGCCGATCTTCCCGTCGCGGTAGACGGCTACCGCGATACACGTTTCCACGGATAGGAGTTCTCACATGTCTTTTGACCTCAACGAGCTGAAAAACCGCTTCGACTACCATCGACCACCGAACGAAAAAGCCGTGAAGCACCACGAGCGCGTACGCGTCGTGCTGCTCGACGCCGCTACCGCTGTCACAACGGAAGTCTTCGCCGGCATCGGTGCCGACACGCACCGTGGTCGGCGCGAGTTGGCGCTCGTGTACACGAAGCTAGAGGAAGCGATGTTTTGGGCGAACGCCGCTTTGGCGCGCAACTGGCCGGAGAGCGCAGACGGTGTGCAACAAGCGCCTACGGTACAAGAGTAGAGAGCGCGCCGAGAACGCTGCGTTTTTGCTGTCGCTGCGCTTCGCGAAGCGCTTTCGGGCGTACCGGTGCCCTGACTGCGGTCTCTGGTGCACAACGTCGGCGCCGGCGTATCCGGGTAGAGCCCGACGCGACACGCCCGGCGACACCGATGACTGAAAAAGAGCGTTTCGGGAGCTTGCATTCTGCTGTCATCTAGTATATTCTGCACTCATGGACGACGAACACGACTGGCGCCACACGCTCGGCATGTTCTGCCTGCTCGCGGCGCTTCTACTCCTAGCTCTGGTGGCAGCATGAAAACCTTTCGCGACTTGATCGACGTGGAGCGGCGCAGGGGGCGCGCAGCGCACTTGCCGCCGCGACCGATGGCGCAAATCGCAAACCGCCTCGGTATGACGCGTGCGCACCTATACAACTTGATGGTCGGCCACCGTACGCCACCGTCGCATACGATCGCGCGCATCGCGTTGCGTCTCGACCTCAAGGTTTCGACGGTCGAAAAGGCGTTCGCCGCGACAGCCAAAGCTTTCGCCGCGCGGGTGGCGTCGTGACTGTCCGGCGTATGGTGCACTACAGCAACATCGAGCACAGTAGCGGGCCGCGCTTCGACGCGGCGAAAGCTGCGCACGAGCTATTCATCACGCAAGCGCTCGCCTTGCGCAACGTGGACGCCGATCTAGGCGAGTTCACGCACACGGCCGAGCGCGTCTCTGCGAAACTCGAAGCGCGCATCGGTTCGCGCGCAGCTGTGCGGCTCACGACGGTATGGGCTGTCCCGCGACAACGCCGCCAGCAGGGGCGAGACTGACAGCCTTTTCGCGGTCGGCGCACGCGCTGTACGGGCAGCGCGTGCGTCGAGCGCCTTCCCCGGAGATTACGTTGTGACGTCATCTATCAAAACGTCGGTGTTGGTCAAGACAGACCCGGACAGCGACACGATTCAAAACGCGGTCGACGTGTGCGAGACTCGTCTACGCGAAGCACTCGTCGAACTAGGCATTGCCGTTGTCGACGGCAACTTCGAGCAGCACGTACAGTTTCACGCCGCGGACGGCCCGCTGCACGAGCGCACGGGTGCGCGCGCTACGGTCACGCTGCGGTGGATCGCTAACGCGTCAAAGGGCGCCACCGATGAGTAGACGCAACGCAGGACGCAACGGCCGCGTTACCGACGACGTTCTCCGGCAGACGATCACGTCGCTTCGCGCCGATATGTCACAGCTGCGACACCAGCACGGGAAACTGCTGCAAGCGTACAGAGCGCAAGGCGCGTCTATAAACTTTATCACGCAAGTTCTGGCGGCAGTCTTGACCAAGGCCGGTCTCGATGCCGACGAACCGTACCTAATCACGGCTCTCGACATTGACAACGCGCGCGAACGCTGCGCGTTTCATGTCGCTATGGAGCGCACGCCGACGGCCGACGGATCGGCCGAACTGCGGGTATCGTGCCTTGAGCTTACCGCGGCCGCGCGCGAGCAACTCCGCGAGCACCTCCGCGAGCACCTCCGCGACGACGACGACGACGACGACGAAGACAGCGGCGAGTCTTCGAGGCTGATCGTGCCGTGAAGCGCATGACCCACGACGAGTTCGACGATCTGTTTCGTGACGCGGACTACGGCGCGTTTATCGTCGACGACGTGCCGAAACTGCAGGCACTCTTGACCTCGCACGGCTGCGGGCACCACGGGCACCGCGCCGTTACGGCGTTCTGGCTTCACTACTCGGATATGCACTCTGCCGGATGGCTCGACGTCGACTGCACGGCCCTGCGATTCGAGCAGCTTATCGTTCGTGAGTGGGAAGCGTGGTGTGCCGACGGTTGCAAGTTGCCGCTGAACGGCTAGCCGCCTTTCGGCGTGCCGCGCAGCGCAGCCGGACTGTAGTCGGCCGGCGGATCGCCGTGCAGCCACCCCATCAGCGCCCAGCGGCCGTGCAGCACGTGCGCCGACCAGCACTCGACAGCACGCACCCGGTGCTGTTGCAACGGGTGGAAGAAAACGAGCCGGTTGTTTTTCGGCTCGACCGTCGTGCCGTCCAGGAACTCTAGCTCGCCACCGCTGAACATTTTCGGTTCGTGGTGCACGTAGTAGCAGAACGTGAGACGCCGCGACGGCACGAACTCGCCGTCGTAGCCGGGCGCGTCGTCGTGCCAGCAAAAGTGCGACCCGTGGTGGTAGAGCGTCGCGTGGCACTCGGTGTAGCGTAGCTCGAACTGCGGGTCGACGCCGCACGCCTCGCAGCCTTCGGTCAGCCGCTCTGCGAGCAGACGCTTGAACTCCGTGAGCAGCTCGGGCGCGTGTCGGTCTAGGTCGCATAGCTCATAGTTGAAGCGCTGCACACCTTCGGTGTCGCCGCCGCGAACGAACTGCGCTCGGTGGTAGTAAAGCCATCGACCAAGCTCGTCGACGAAGTCGTCGGGCATTGCGCCGTCGATCACGTGCACAAGTGGCTTCCGGTAGCGCTCTGGGATAAACTCGCTCGCGGTCTCGTTGTCACGGGTCGAGACCGCTGTCTCGGCGTCGGCAACGCTCCAGCCCTTGCCGGCGCCGGGGCTTTTCTCCGCGTCGTCGCCGAGCAGCCACTCGATATGATCGCGCGCAGCCGTCACTTGTTCGGCACCAGATAGGCGACCACGGCCGTTATGATCGTCGTGAGCGCGGCAGCGATCTCACCGGGCACTTTGACGGCCGCGAACTCCGAAAGCGACCAGACAAGTACCGCCGTGACGGCACCGGCGAAGCCGCCGGCGACGATCTTCCGCTCCGGTGCACGGCTCTTCGGCGCAGGTGTCTGCGTGCTCACTTCGGCCTCTCGATACGTTTTAGCTCTTCTTTGATCGCTTCCAGCTCGCGGCGCAGTGCTGTATCGCGTGTGGTTTGGTTCGCGTTCAGCGCTTCGAGCGCTCGATCGAGCGTGTCTTTGTGTACTGAATCCGCGTGCGTGCCGCGCTTCGTGTGTTCATCGACGCGCTCGTACAGCACTGCGATGTTTCGACCGTTGTTCAGCACTTCGTTGGCGAAGTAGCCGAACGTCGGTAGCAAGACGGCAAGCGCTATCGTAGTGATAAGCTGCACGGTGTCGCGCAGCGCGCTCGACGTCTTGAGAATGGTCCCGCCGTTGGGGCTCATACCAACGCAGTCAGCACGGCTTTGAAGACGTCGAGCGCCGTATCGATGATGTCGCCGCGCTTCTCGGCTTTCACACGCTCGGCGTCCACAGCTGCGATCAAGTCTTGCAGCTCGGCGTCTTCGAGCACGCCTAGGCGTTCCGTGACGGTGGCGATGTCTACGCCGCTCAGGTCGAGCGTCGGATCTTCGGCCAGGATTTTGTTCCAGTCGGCGCCGCTAGTCATTGCTGCCTGCCCGCCACGCTTCGTACGCGCGCTTCGCAACTGCGATCCAATCAATCTCGCCGAGTTCCTGCAGCCAGGCGTTCAGCGCGTCCGCGATTTTCTTGTAGTCCTCGCGATCTTTGCGAAGCCCCGCGAGCATCGCTTCGCGTTGCTCGGCGGTAATCCCTGTCGCCTTCGTGACGACTTGTTCGAAGGCTTGCGACTGCCGCAGAAAGATCCCTTCGGCCGCGCGCGTCGCTTCGAGTGCCGGCGTCGCGTCGCTGAGCGTGTCGCACGCAGGGAGCGCGAGGAACAGCCAGGGGAGAAGTAGAGCGTAGAGCGTAGAGCGTCGCATGTTGGAGTTTCCTATGTAGAAGTTTGATCGGGGAGTATCACGACATCGGCTTCGAGCTGAATCTTGCTGCCCGACTGCCCGACGATCTCGGGCGGTTTCACGTACGGGACTAGGCGACACCGGTAGCGGGCGAGCACTTCGCCGACTTCACGGCCGCAGCGCTGCGCGCGCTCGGCGGCTTCTTGCCTCGCTGCGTTGGCGCCGTCGAGACGTGGGCGCGTGTCGTCGAGCATTGCTGCGGCACGGGCTGCGTCGGGCGTGGGCTTCGAGTCGGTCGAGCTGTCAGGGGTTGTATCTGTCACGGTGTTTTCTCCTACAGAGCGCAGAGTCTATCACACGACGGCGATCTGTACCCAAGCCCCGCCGCCGCCATCGTAGAAATAGAACGCCGCGTCGTCGGTGTCGTAGACGAGAAGCCCGTCAGCTGGCGACGTGATCGACGTACGCGCAGACGTGTCCATGCGCGGGATGAGCAGCCCTTTGGTCGTGCTCTCGATCTCAAGCGCGGCCGACGCGTCGGGACTGCCGGTCTGCCCGATCGCAACATCGCCTTCGAGACGTGCCTCGGCCGAGACTTCTAAGTCTCCGCTCACGCGCGCGGCACCGGAGCCCACAACGGCCGGGTCGACGATCAAGTCGGACCCGTCGTAATAGATATCGGCGTCACCGCCGGTGCCGAAGGTCGCGTTTATATTGTCGTTGAACGTGATGTCACCGATCATCGTGCCGCCGCCGAAGCCCATGAAGAACGAGATACCCTGCAGGACTTCGAGCAGGTCGCCAGGCGCGATTGCGCCGGCGAAGTTCGTTGCGCGCCCCGCGCCCCCGTCGAGCAGACCGGCTGCAGTGATCGCCGGTGCCGACGTGGTCAACGCCGTTCCACCGCTGTTCGTGTGTACGATTTTGTTTGCCGCGTGCGTCGCCGGTGTGTCACTCAAGTCGGTCCACGCGTCGACGTCCGACGTGCCGAACTGGTCCCAAGAGCTTCCGTTCCAAGCCTCGATTTTGCTGTCGCTGGTGTTATACCGGACTTCGGCCGTCAGCGGCCCAGACGGCCGTTGCGCCGTTGTGCCGTTGGGGATTCGAAAGCTCGTCGTGCCGCGTATGTCGAGAAACTTCTCGCCGCTCACGTACTGGCCCGTGAGCAAGTCTTGATACTCGCCTGCGCTGTCGATCGTGCCGAGCTGCCATAGGTCTAGGTTCGTCGGATCCATGCGCCAGAAACCAGCGTTGTTCACGGCAGACCCGTCGAGCGTAGGCGTGCCGACTGCAAACGCAACGCCCGGCGCTGCGAGGACGAGGCTTTTCGTCGCCGTCTCGGCTACGTCTACGTCGACGTTGATCCCAAGCAAATCCTCCATCTCGTGCTCGGGTGCGTGAAACACGAGACCGCCATGCCCGGAGCCGCCGCGTGCACGTGCACGGCCGGGCTGCTCGACGTAGGCGAAGTCGCCGGCGGCCTCGTTGACCGCACCCCATGCCGTCGCTTGCAGCACGGTCGGTCGCCACAGCTCATCTCGCTCGAAGATCGTAGCAGCAAGGTTCGGGTTGCGAGCAAAGTGCGGCAAGTTCCGAAGCCACAGCTGCGGTCGAAAGCCGAGAGCCGCAAAGCTCTCGTGCATCGGGTGCGTGATTGTGTAGAGCCCGACGTCTTCGCGCTGCGTCTCGCCGACGCGCGAGACGCGCCCCGGTGCCTCGACGTTCTCACCCGACCACGGGTCGCGCAGCTGCTCGACGAAGAGCGCGCCGTCGCCAGCCGACGTG
>FUIF01019142.1_pt1 | contig 41021 bp, 41 predicted proteins | sample 1003461 | NCBI WGS metagenome assembly FUIF01 (sample SAMEA80401918, study PRJEB19352) | marine metagenome
CAACGGGATCTGATGGACTTACTGGTATGACTGGGTCTACTGGATCAATCGGTGAGCAGGGTGACACTGGCCCAACAGGTCTTACTGGAGTTACTGGAGCGACTGGGCCGACAGGATCAGGAGGGAGCAGGGAGCTACTGGTAAAGTTGGAGAAACAGGAGCTACTGGTGCGTCAGGAGATCAAGGCGCAACAGGCGCTACAGGACAGAATGGCGAGCAAGGTAACACTGGTGCCACTGGAGATTCTGGTACTACTGGTGCAACTGGCCTTAGAGGTGAAGACGGAACGACTGGCGCCACTGGTCAGACTGGATCTACAGGTGCCACTGGATCAGATGGTGAGTCTGGAGCAACAGGCGCAAGCGGACCCGATGGGACTCCAGGTCTTGACGGCGTGACAGGAGCTACTGGTGGGATTGGAGCCACAGGTTCAACTGGATTGAGAGGCGAAGACGGAACAACTGGAGCCACTGGACAGGACGGAGCCACAGGTGCCACAGGAGCCATCGGAGAGCAAGGCAATACTGGACCCACTGGATCTGCAGGAGTGACAGGCGCTACTGGCTCTGATGGTGAACAGGGTAACACAGGCGCAACAGGTCAAGATGGACCTACTGGCGCGACTGGATCAAACGGAGAGCAGGGCAACACTGGAGCAACAGGAGAGTCAGGTGAGCAGGGCAATACTGGAGCTACTGGATCAAGCGGATCAACAGGAGCTACTGGTAGTGACGGTGCAACAGGAGCTACTGGAGAAAGAGGATTCCAAGGAGTTACTGGCGCCACAGGTGCAAATGGTGAGCAAGGATCTACTGGGTCTACTGGACCTCAAGGGGTGACTGGTCCAGACGGTCCTATCGGACAAGACGGTGTTACAGGCGCAACAGGTAGCAATGGAAGCACTGGGTCAACAGGAGCTGATGGTGTCACTGGTGCTACTGGCTCTGATGGTGAGCAGGGAAATACAGGGGCAACTGGTCAATCAGGCAATACAGGTGCCACAGGACCTCAAGGCATTACTGGAGCTACAGGACAGTCTGGACCTACAGGATCTACAGGATCTGATGGGGAGCAGGGTAATACAGGGGCGACAGGCCAGACTGGACCTACTGGTTCCACTGGTAGTGACGGGGCCACTGGTGCTACAGGAGCAAATGGTGAGCAAGGTCAAACTGGAGCGACTGGGTCTGATGGTCAGCAGGGTAATACAGGGGCTACGGGTAATGCTGGTAAGGTTGGTGTTACTGGCGCCACAGGTTCTAATGGGGCGACTGGATCCACTGGAAGTGACGGAGCGACAGGATCAACTGGAGCTCAAGGGTGCAACAGGTCCCGACGGTCCTATTGGTCAAGACGGCGTCACGGGAGCCACTGGTAGTGACGGTGAGCAAGGAGTTACGGGGGTCACTGGCCCAGACGGTGCTACTGGAGCGACAGGAACTCAAGGGGCTACAGGATCTACTGGACCTGACGGGCCCTCTGGTGCAACTGGATATCAGGGTGCTACAGGTAGCACGGGTTCTCAGGGATCAACTGGACCAGATGGACCTTCAGGAGGTTCAGGATCTACAGGGGCCACAGGGTCAAACGGAGCCACAGGAGCCACAGGTTCTCAAGGTGTAACGGGAGCCACTGGACCTGACGGCCCAGAGGGTGAGCTTGGAAACACGGGAGCCACTGGCGAGAGCGGTCCTACAGGAGCTACTGGTAGTACAGGGCCTGATGGGGAGTTAGGAAACACTGGAGCTACTGGAGCTGATGGCGCCACAGGGCCGCAAGGTGTTGTTGGTATGACTGGTGTTACTGGGCCCAACGGAGAGCAGGGTAATACTGGTGCTACTGGTTCGGATGGTGCTTCAGGGGGTTCGGGTGCTACAGGTGCCACTGGTGAAGTGGGAGCTACTGGACCTAGCGGTCAAGCTGGAGAAACAGACAAGGGAGACACTGGAGCCACTGGGCCTGCGGGGGCTCAAGGGGCTGAGGGTGAGCCAGGAAACTGCTTGGTTCTCAAGGTTTCAACATACTTGCCTAACGGCATCTCAGAAGGAAAGTTCGCTCCAGTCAACTCCAACTATGACGCTGGAAATGAAGACATACTTCAGGTCTCAAACTGGTATGTCTCGACAAATACAATAACGGACATTGAGTTCCTTGTAGCAAGAACATCTACTTGGGGAGCGCTGATGAATGTTATCACCGCAGATAATGTCGACAGCCTAACGCTGAGCCTGAGACATAAGAACCTAAATACCAATCAGTCAAACTTTAATCAGTCGTTTACTATTGATGCTGTTCCCGTTGAGTTTACTGAGGGTGGCATCAGTTACACTAGACTTCAAGTAACATCTCTTGGAACCCCTATTACAGACAAATTCCAAGGTCTGACTGGAGACGGTCACGACTATCAGATTTGTTTGCTCGGGGCCTTGGGTCTTGACGGTGAGCAAGGAGCTACAGGAGCTACTGGGATGTCAGGGTCAGATGGAGACGATGGAGAGTCAGGGGCTACTGGTGCCACTGGGTCAGGAGCTACAGGGTCTACTGGACCTACTGGAGGTTCGGGGGCTACAGGGGCTACAGGAAGCGTAGGTAACACAGGGGCTTCAGGTCCAGTTGGTCCAACAGGTCCTGCCTCAGAAATCCCTGGAGAGAATGGCGCTACTGGTGCCACTGGGTCTGGTGCGACGGGAGCGACAGGTTCTACTGGATTCACTGGAACTACGGGGTCCACTGGTCCGCAGGGGACGACTGGAGCAACGGGTCTTGGAGCTACAGGAGCTACTGGGCCAAGAGGAAAGGAACACTCCGTTGAGCTCACTTTCTTTGACGTCAACCTATCAACAGCCTTCACTCCTAGAGACAGCTCTAACGTAATTGATGGAACTATTGGTGACGTTGCTAAATTCAACGTGCCGACTAACTCGGTTGCGTTTGCGACTGAGCTTATTGGAACTGACTACAGTGACGCAACTATCTATGTGAGAAGAATTGACGACACGGATGATGACCACCCGACGCTTTCTTTCTCTATCTCAGATGTCACTACGCTGATAAACAACAGAACTGAGATCAGCGTGTCTAGCCTGCAGCCAGATCTGAACGACACGACTGGGTTCGTTAATACTCATAAGTACGAGTTCTCTTTCGCTATTGAGAAGGGGTTGTCCTTAGATACAACGGCGGATATGGATAGGGAGCTCGTGACTGTCGACACGGATAACAGCCTCCACGCAAGAAAGATCTACGACTTCGAAGCCATCGATCCATCAGACTTTGACGACGCAGATGGCAATCCATTATCAAGTGATGCTGGATATATTCCTCATGCCCTGAATATAGGGTCTACTGGCGCTGCTGAATTTAATTTCTTGGTTCATGACAACGAGCATCAGAAGCACAACAAGGTGGGGTTCAGTGACATCATTGGAGCCCTCACTGTAAATCTGATCAATCAGAACATTGACGCAGGAATTGGAGACGCAACAAGTTACAGCAGCTCTGCGGGTCTGCTTGGTGACTTTGACGGTAGTGGAACGATTGATATCGCTGACTTCTTGACCTTCTTCAGTCTGTTTGGAACAAGCATTGCTTACCAAGTTACTGCTGTGAAGGTTAGTGCAGAGTACGACACTGGCACTGGTAGCGGAGGAGAAACAGTAAACAACTACACGTCCTCTGAAGTGTCATCAGCTGGAACATTCGGCGCCTCTGTGAATGACAGTCTTGGTCTGATTAAGTTCTTAGACAGCGTTCCTTCTGGACAGGAAGCTCCTATCCAGCTTCAGACTACAGAGACTAAAATCAAGGTGCCAGCTCAAACGATTCAGGTTCAAACAGACACTGCCGAACTGCACATGGATCTGTCTCTGCTTATCCTGAGCTATGACTCAGACGGAAACAACATCCCCTCATCAGATGGTGGTGCTAGTGCCGCTACCATCTTGTCCTTAAACTTAGGGGCTGGTCAGGGTCAATCTGCAGGAGGATTAGTTACTTACGAAGTTCCAGAACAGGAGATCTCTACAGGTGACATCACCAACGCAGCCAATGACGTTTCTGAATACAGGATTAACATTAGAGTAAACGACCACCTGAACAACATTGACAATCTGAAATTGACTGACTTTGAAATTCAAATCATCCAGGGGTAATGTCAAACATTAAAGTACTATCTAGCAACAACATAGTTAGGATTGAATTTCCTAATGGCGGCCTTATGACAGGGTCCTCGGATGGGGACTTTGTCGCGGCCAATGGAACCAAAGGCGACAACTCCGTCAAGATTACAAGAGCTTCAGACAGCTACGTTGTCTTAGACGTTGCTGACTACACAAGAATTGTAGATTCTGACGGCTCTCAAGTTGGTACTACCAGAGCCCTTACTGTGTCCAATCTTAACAGCGACCTCCTGAACTCAGGAACAAGCATCACCAACATCGGAGATGTTACTGAGGATGCGAGCATCGACAAGACAGCAGGTAAGAAGCTGTACTTGGTCATGGACAGTGGCAAGTTCAAGGTCACGAACATCCCAGATACTGAGGTGGTCAACACCACGCTAACGACTCCAGCTGGTCAAAACCCTGTTCAGATTAGACTCACGGAAACACTACAAAACAGTCTAACGCAGTCCACGAGTGTAAAGCTTGCTGGAGGAACTGGAATTACTACAACAAGAACTAACGGAACCACCATTACTATTGATGGATTTAGCGGGGACTACGACGACCTAACTAACAAGCCATCCCTCGCTACTGTCGCCACCAGCGGAGACTACGATGACCTGACCAACAAGCCTACCATCCCCACGGATACAAGCTTGTCTGACACCAACCAAACTCTTACTGCGAACAGGATTATTCAGCTTAGCAACAACGATCTAAGCATTATGAATCAGTCAAACAACTTCATGAGGTTTGACGCTTCGGAGTCTAAGGTGTATGTAGATGTAGATGCTGAGTTCCTGAATGCTTCTGCTGCTGGGTCTATTGAACTGAGAGAGGCTAATGCGAATGGCACTAACACAGTGACGATCACAGTCCCAGACTCCCTGACCTCTGATGTAACGTTCAAACTACCCGACAGCAACGGACAAAGCGGCGCCTTCCTGAAGAACACAGGAAGCGGTGCAACCACCTGGGCAACTCCGCCAGATACAAACACAAACATCGCAAACAGCGATCTGACTGCTGACGACAACAGAACTCTAGATACAGACGGAAACGACCTTACCATAGACATTGACTCGGGGTCATTCACATTGACGGACGGCACCAACGAGCTCATCACGAGTGGTCAGAACACCATCACTATTACTGGGCTTCAGTACCCTAATGCTGACGGAACAGCGAATCAGGTGCTGGCTACAAACGGGTCTGGAGTCCTTGCATTCAAGACAGTGAATGACGGGGCAGACGGGGCTGATGGAGCTGATGGGGCCGACGGGACTAATGGCACAGGGTTTACTGGTGGGTCTTACGACTCCTCTACTGGCGTAGTAACCTTTACGTCTGATGATGGCCTTGGATTCTCTACTGGAGACTTGAGGGGCGCTGACGGAGCAGACGGAACGAACGGTACTGATGGGGCTGACGGTGCCGATGGATCAGACGCCTTGGCTTTGGCTGGGAATGATCAGACACTCACGGCTAATAGAGTCATAGACACCAACGGATACAACTTTGAGATCAAGGACGGAGTGGCTGCTAAGCTCTCGTATGTTGACAGTACAGACACCCTCGATTTAAACGCGCTCACCGTAGTCAAGAACAAGACAGCCTCGGGTAAAATTAGAATGCTTGAGATTCCGTCTAATGGTGCGAACTACACAGAGATTAAGGCGGCAGATAACATTGCCTCAAACACCACATTTACTCTGCCTTCTGCAGACGGTACAGATGGTCAGTACCTCAAGACTGATGGTAGTGGAACTCTGTCATTCGACAGCCCCAACACCAAGTTCACTCAGGTGTACTGTCAGAACTTCATGGATGACATTGGCACTACGATCCACTACTTGCCAATCAAAGACATCAATGAGCAGACGACAGTGTATCAGGAGGAGGCTGCTATGCTTATGCCTTTTGATGGCAGGATTAAGTCCATGTCTATTAGAGTTAGCGCCCTTACAGGAACTGGAAACTTCACGGCAAGTATTCGGACCAGGCCAAGCGGGGTGAGTCAATTCTCTGCTCAGGCATGGACGATTGAAGAGAGTGAGGTCATGGCATTTACGGGCACTGACGACTATCACACATTTCACTTTGTGTTCGATAACGCTCAGCACTTCGAAGCTGGAGACTTGTGTACAATGAGCCTCATCGCTTCTGCTGATCCAGGTGGATTTAGTTACTGGTACGTGACGACTGTTGTGGAGTTTGATACATCTACTGATCTTGGATCGACCAGCACAGAGCACGGATCTAACCCATAACGTTGACTTACTTATATTTGCAACATGAATAATACAGAACAAGTGGCCTTTGGCCAGTATGGATCTAAGATCGCCACGAACAGTGCCGCAGAGCCTGACAACGGGGTCTTTGTCGCTCTGACTGCCCTTACTGACGCTACTCTTGTTTCGGACACCACAGCTGAGACTGGCTTTACATGCCCAGTTTCGGTGTCTATTCCAGCAGGAGTTACTATTTATGGGAGGTGGACAAAAGTTGTGACAGACGACTCTGCCAACAAAGTGCTTTGCTACGAAGGAAAATAAAATAATTTACAATGAATAACGAATTGAATCAAAACGAAGAAAACACTGGCTGGAGCTTTGTTCCAGACGAGGAAGTTCAAGCCGCTCAGAACCCTGAGCCCGAACAAGTCGAACAACCAGTTGAGACTGCACCGCAGCCCGAGGCTGAGGTTTCTGAGCCTACCCCTGATCCTGTTGAAGAGCAGTACGAGACAGAGGTAGTTAGTATTGACAACGATGAAATTAGTGACGAGGAATTTGAAGCGAATATGCTGAGCTACCTGAGCGAAAGGCTCGGGCGATCAGTGAACAGCTTCGATGACCTCACTATGCAACAAGAGGCACAGCTTGACGAGCGTGTTGAAGCCATTGCAAAGTTTGTCTCTGAGACAGGGCGGAGCCCGCAGGATTGGTTCTACTACCAGTCGCTCAATGCATCTGATATGGATGACATGACAGCGATTACAGTAAGCATGACTGCTCAGTATCCGAACCTTTCTCAAGAAGAGATTGGAACTTTGGTTTCTTCCAAGTACAAGCTGGATTCAACTCTGCACACAGAGGAGGAGATTAAGCTTTCTCAGTTGCAACTCAAGATGGATGCGCAGTCTGCGCGGGACTCAATCTCTAATCTGAGAGAGGGTTATGCCGCACCGCAGGAAGTGCAAAGTCAAGAGCCCCAAACGTTTGTCACTGATGAATGGATCTCCGACATGCGTCAGGAGGTGAATGCTTTGGATGCTGTCCAGTTTGACCTGGGTAACGGACAAACATTCAACTTCGGATTGGATGAAGGGTACAGGAATCAGCTGGCAAACAGAAACAGTCGCCTTGAAGACTTCTTTGATCCTTACGTACAACAGGATGGAACATGGAATCACGACAAGTTTAATGTCCACATGACAGTGCTTGACAACATTGAGACGATTGTCTCTTCAGTCTATAAGCAAGGGATGGCTGACGGCCAGAGAGGGATTGTGGATCAGGCAGCTAACGTGAGCACCAAGTCTCCGAATCAAGGTAATGTACAACCTTCTGAGAATAACCTCGCATCGCAACTTCGTGAAGCGCTGGGGGGTAATTCCACATTATCTTTTAACATCTAAAAACTAGACTACTATGTCTGCTATTCAAGCAACATTGGGGAGCACTAACTCCTCAAGCAAAGCACCAAAATTCCTCGCGGATCCCGAGAAGTATGTGTCTCTCGGCTCCTTGATCGGGGACTACGCAAAAGAAGACAACAGAGAGCTTCTGATTGAAACCTACGGAGACCAGGGCATCACTGGCTTCTTGCAGTTGACTGGCGCCGTCCGCAGCGCTGGCAACTCTGACGAAGTCCAGTACTGGGAAGAAGGTCGTTTGCACAAGAAGATCACTGGTACGTTGGACAACGACGGCGGTGCTAACTCTGACGGTCGTATTACTAGCGACTTGACTCCATCCGCCGACCCTTCAACCGCTGGTATCAAAAACTTCCGTTTGAATGACGTCTTGATGAACAAGGCTGGTGAGCGTATGGTCGTTACTGCAGTTGCTGCCGCTACTAATGGCGCTGCTGATACCTACGATGTCAGACCATTGGACGGCTCTGCTGCATCAACCTTGACCGACAGCGGTGGCGTTGACGAAGATTTCATCTTGATCGGTAACGTCTACGCCCAGGGCACAGGACAGCCTTCGGAGTTCTACCAGTCAGAAGTCACCAAGCGTACCAACCCATTCATCATCACCAAGGAGACCTACCACGTCAACGGTTCACAAGCAACCAACATTGGCTGGATCAACATTGGCAACGGTGACTACAGATGGTACGTGAAGGGCGAGATGGACACTCGTAAGCGTTTCATGGATCAGCGCGAAATGATGATGCTGTTCTCTGAGGATGCTGACGCTAACGCTAACAACAAGTTGGCTTTGGCTAGCGGTGAGATCGCTGGTTCTGAAGGTTACTTCCAGGCTGTGACCCGCAGAGGTATCACTGCTGACGGTTCTTTCGGTGACGGTGCTGGCTTCGCTGACGTTGACGAGATCATCTTCGAGCTCGACAAGCAGGGTGCTCCACACGAGTACGCTATGTACGTCGACACCAAGACCTCTCTCGACATTGACGACATGTTGGCTTCAGGTATCGCTACTCAGAACACTGCTGGTTTGGCAGGTCAGTTCGGTGCGTTCCAGAACAGCCCTGACATGGCCGTTCAGTTGGGCTTCAAGAGCTTCACCAGAGGCGGTTACACCTTCCACAAGCACGGCTGGAAGTTGATGAGCAACCCACAGTTGTTGGGCGCGTTCGACAACAACAAGCCATTCAAGGGTGCTATGGTTCCAATGACTCGCGTCGCTGATGCGAAGACTGGAATGAAGGCTCCTGCTTTGGAGATGAACTTTAAGGAGACCAATGGCTACAGCCGTGAGTTGGAGCACTGGGTAGAAGGCGGTGGCGTCCTCGGTTTCAAGACCAACGATGAGGATGTTGCTAAGTTCCACTACCGTTCAGAGTGCAACTTGATCACCCGCGCTGCTAACCAGCACGTTATCCTCAAGTAATAACCAGAAGAGACGAGGGGGGGAGAACAGCTTCCCCTCTCTATCTTCATAAAACAATTATCATGGCAAGATTTTTTCTGCCCCTGATTCCTGATGGGGAGCCTGATGCGGTCACTTTGACTGCCACCACTCAAAAGTTGTCGGTTGAAACATACTGCACACAAGTGAGCGGAACTTCTTCAGAGGCTTGCATCGCAACTCTTCCTGCTGGCACCAAGCTTGGCCAGATCAAGAAGATTGTGACTGACAACGCAAACAGTGCTACTTCAATCCGAGTTACCCTCACCAATCACTTCGGCGACGGTGAGGACATCTTGGACCTGGACGCATCTGGAGAGTTCGCTGTTTGCCAGTGGCAAGACAAGAACGAGGACGCTTCTGAAAGCAATGGTGCTGGATGGAGAGTCATTGAGACTGGATCTGGAGCACCTGGTACTGATCAGTTGATCTAACACACTAAGAGGTAATGGAGTGGGGGTCTGAGGATCCCCACTCTTTTATTATATTTGCACCATGGGAGGATCATCAAAACACGTATTGCCCGTCTATCTTGACGGAGCTAAGCAAGTTCTTGCGGAAGCAGACTTTGGCGACAATAATCTTACGAGTTGGAACGGACTGACTAGTTCTGTACAGATCAATAACGATCTAACATCTAACAGCACTCTCAGGCTGGGAGTGCCCAACCACTACGGAACTGTTGTCTTCATCCTTAGCAAGGACGTTAACAGTCAGGTTACTATCTCAGACTACACTTCTGGATCTGACGTTACAGTAAAGCGTCTTAATGCAGCTAACGAATCTGTAACGTTGATGTACAACGGCAGCACTTGGGTTGAGATTGCCGCAACCGAGTCCTCTGTTCCTACGATCGACTTTGGAGATCTGGATAATAAGCCTACTACTCTCAGCGGCTACGGAATTACAGACGTCAACCCCTCACCAAAAACCTTTGAACACAGTGCAACCCTGGCGTTTAATGGTATTGATGGATCACTGACTAACTATGCAGCTGGCGACTGCATGAACCTTCTCAACGGAGCACTCGATGTTCCTGCTCAGCTTCCAGCTGGATCTAAAATCATTATTCATGACGTTATCGTCGTTATTGAAACGGCGTGTAACCTTGCCATCAACGGAAGACTTGAGCTTTCTAACAGCGATTCTGTTTTAACCAATGATGCTGTGTCAGGGACTGCGATCATGGGTACGGGATCTGCTTTGCAGGAAGGCGAAACTTCCGCAACAATCCCATTCAACACTGCTGGAACCTACATTTTTAGATCTGAGGCTATCGTCGCTAATGATAGGGTGAATCTTTACATGGTGACTGAGAGCGCAATCACAGCCGCAGTTTCTTCAGGAAAAGGTAGAGTCCTTATTCGATATTCGGTATTCTAATTCGACCACAACTTTAATTTAATTTCAAATGAGTACAACACAAGCAAAGCGGGGACGCCCCGCCAAGGCTAAAGAACAGCCTAAAAAATTCTCTGTAAGACAAGAGCTTAAAGAGACTGGAATCCAAGAGTACGTTCTTAAAAGTGGAAAGGGCGCGGTGTATATGATGCACCAAAAGAACATCTCTCACTTCGACAAGGAGTCAGGTATGGTTCGTCAAATCAGATACTGCCCCTCGGAGCATAGCGTCTTCGTGGATGAGCAGTCTGAAAAGGCAGTGCGTAAATCCGTAGTCTTCGCTGACGGTAGGCTGTTGGTTAGACCAGATCAGCCAAACCTTGCTGAGTTTATGCGTCTGCACCCAGGGAACACCGCAAACGGAGGAACCGTGTTTAGCAAGGTGGACAAGCAGGAGAAGGCGAAAGTAGACGTCAGTAAGGAGTTTGCTGTTGCTGATGCAATCATCATGATTAAAGAGAAGCCGTTTGAGGATCTTCTTTCTGTGGCTGCATCTATTGGGATCAACGTTGACCGTCAGGCCGCAGAGATCAAGCATGACCTGCTGATGTACGCGAAGAAGAATCCCAATCAGTTTATCAAGATGTTTGATAACCCCGAAGTCACGATGAAGGCTAAAGTTCGAATGGCCATGAAGTATGGCATCATCGAGATCAGCAAAGGGGCGGCACGATGGAAGGACACCAACGGCATGATCGTTAGTGTTCCAGAAGGCAAGGACGGAGTCGACGTACTCCTAAGGTTCTTGCTGACAGAGGCAGGGGCACCAACTGCAGAGGAGCTGGATCGTCAGCTCTGAGTAGACTACATATACCGAGAAGGCCGTCCAATAGGGCGGCTTTTTCTTTTTGTATATTTGCTTCATGGGAGCAAGCGTAAACGTAGTCTATAACACCCTTAGAGATCTGGTCAACAAGGACCAGCAGGGCTTTGTGACTGTAGATGAGTTCAACCGCTTTGCCCAGGTAGCTCAGCTGAGAATCTTCAATAGGTTGTTCGACAGCCTGAAAGATGGAAGCCGACTTGAAAGAGCTGGCTTTGGGCAAGGCAGGGACAAGTCCAAGTTCAAGCAGATAACTGAAGACCTTTCGACATTTGCAAAGACCGATAAGGATCTCACTAGAGAGGGTGGTGTGTTTGAGAGGCCAGGTGATTTCTCCAGGCTGATTAGTCTTTCTACTCACGGAGGATCTCTGCTTGGGCGGACAACAAGAACCCCCATTCAGATCTGCTATGACGAAGAAAAGATTGAGCGTATCCTTAGCAGCACCCTCAACGCTCCTACAAAGAGTTATCCTGTGGCGCTGGTGTCTGCAGACATCGAGGTATTCCCTGAGTCAATCAACAAGATTCAGATGAGGTACTACAAGATTCCCCAGGGTATCGCTACCAACAGTGGGGCTCGTAGCTCCAGCCCTCCGACATTTGGAGTTGACTCTGGCACTGAGGTCTTTAACTCTGCGAACAGCGTAGACTTTGAGCTTCCAGAGCACTACACAATGGATCTTGTAAACGAGATCGCATCTCTGATTGGCGTCAACCTTAGGGATTCTGAGGTAGCAAATTACGCTGAGACAGAGCAGGCACAACGTAAAAACGAACAATCCTTCTGATGGCTAGAAACTACATTAAACTTAGCGACGTCATCAATGACTTTCTCATTGGTCTGGATGGCAACGATTATGCTGCTCACGCTAGTGATGCCGCCATCAGGAACTACGCTCTCAGAGGGTTGAGAGAGATGGGATTTGATATGCTCAAGGTTATCAGGTCTCTGAAGCTTGAGGTGACGAACAACACTGCTGTCTTGCCTGACGACTATGTGGATTGGACTAAGGTTGGCCTTGTTGGCGCAGACGGAATTGTGTATGTCTTGGGAGAGAATAAGAACCTAAACATTTCTCAGAAGTACTCCAAGATTGATGGCAACACATACGACTCAGACGGAGATGGTCTTAACGACAGGGAGGACGACAAGACTTCTACTGGAGGGGTGAGCACAGGAGACAGCTTTGACAACAGCATGAACAACTCCGTGTTCAGAAACTACGTTTACAATGGAGAAGGTGGGAGGCTGTATGGTGTGGGCGGTGGTCACTACCCTGGAGAGTTCAGGGTAAACCTTGACCAGAACAGACTGGAAGTCAAGTCAAACTCTGACGTTTCGGAATTGGTCATGGAGTACGTCGCTGACGAGGCGAGGTCCTCTAACCCACAGGTTCATGTGTACGCAGAGGAAGCTCTGAACGCATACATCTACTACAAGCTTATCGAAAGAAAGGCAGCTGTCCCAGCGAATGAGAAAGCCAGAGCGCGTGCTGAATACTACAACGAGAGAAGAAAGGCTAACGCCCGCATGAAGTCGTTCACCAAAGAAGAAGCGCTGAGAACAATTAGAAAGAATTACAAGCAAGCGCCTAAGGGATGATCGATAAGCTTTTACCTATGAAGTTCGTTGCAGACAAGGACGAGAGACTTGTCGAGAGCAACGAGATGATCGCCGCTAAAAATGTGACGGTGTCTCACAGAGGAGAGGGGACAGAGATGATCCTGAAGACCATGGCGGGCACGTCAAACATCTCTATTGAGGTTTCAGATGATGACAACATCCCTGTGTTTGATGCGGATGTCACGGTCATCGGAAAGGTAGAGCAAGAGGAAACTGGTGACATATTCTTTTTCTGCGCTGCAGACTCAGACGTCAATGATCACGTAGACGGAATCTACAGGTACAGGTCTAGTGATAATGAGTTTAGACCCATTCTGACTGGAGGATGGTTTGACTTCAACCCTAATGGTCAGGTTCAAGCTTCCTGCATTCGTAAGGCGTTTCAGCAGAACGGTATCCTTCAGACGATTGTTTACTTCACGGACAACGATAACCCTCCAAGAAAGATAAATATCGAGAGGGCTATTGCTGGAGATTACGATGGGCTCTCCAATGACGAGCTAGACATTGCGCTTAGCGTTATGCGTAAAGCTCCAACCACTCCTCCCTCGTTCACCTTCGACACAGACTCAAACATCCTCGACAACAACTTTGTTGGACAGCAGCTGCAGTATGCAACTCAAATCATTTACAAGGATGGGGAGGAGTCTGCATTGTCTCCCTACTCGAAAGTAGCAAACACCCTCTCTACCCTTTTTCAAGGAGTTGAAGAAGGTTCTTTTGGGGCTTCTAGATTTACCCAGAACGTATGCAAGATCAAGCATAACGTAGACCTGGACACTCCAGATATGACTAAGATTAGAATCTTGGTGAGAGACGGTAACGATGGATCTTTCTACATTGCTGAGGAGTTTGATCCCAACGAGTCACTGTTCAGATCTGTTGGAGGATCATACGCGAGCACAGAGATCTATAGTCCCGCTACAGGAAGTTACAAGTTCTACAACAATCGTTTTGGACAGCTTATACCAGACAGCGTCACTCAAAAGAATTACGATAACGTACCCTTAAAAGCTGAAGCTCAAACGATCATCGACAATAGGTTGATGTACTCGAACTACAAAGAAGGGTTTGCTAACACTGACTTTGGAGCCGACGCAGACTACACGATTACTCCAGACTACAGCAGTGCGGGTAATGGAGTTTCTGATTTTATTGAGTCGGGGGATGCTGGTCTCATTTTCGATTTAACAGATGCGGGAAATCTGAATATCGACCTTGACCTTGAGGATGGAACGCAAATTGATGATGCAACTACATTCCCCCCAGGAACTAGAATTGATTTTTCTTTTCAGTTTAGTCCAGAGTTTACTGCCACAGCTCACAATAGCGAAGACCTTATTAGCGTCAAGCATAGCGTGAGACGCTCAGGGTATAATGTACCCGCTGGATCAGGTTCAACGAACATCAACGCTACAGCTGCGTCTCTAGACTTTACATCACTTTTCGATGATGACGACGCCAAGGTTATGGAGTTCTCCTTCATCATCCCTACGGCCATGGACACGGATGAGCTTGCTGAATTTATTCAGGAGAGACTGGACAGCGAGACATTTACACTTAGGTATACGATCCCAGCCACCGAAGTCACTTCTACTTGGCAAGATCAGGACAGTACATTTTCTGTAAATGGAACAGCCAGAGTTGAGTGGGCTTTTGGGGAGGTGAGCGTTTCGGCAAACGACAAGATTCAACTTGTCCCCAGGATCAAGGAGATCAGATTTACAAACCTATATGTGGTCTCAGACAGTTGGAACGGAGGCATGTACCAGGGAGGTTCTACATACGTGCAGGTTGAGTCACCTCAAAATTCTTTTGCTCAAGACGGTACAGCTCAAAGTGAGGTTTCATTTAGCGGTCTTACTTCTCACGCAGCCTCCAACCCATCAATCTCAATCAGTGACAATGGAGCTGGCTTGACCTTTAAGGCAGGAGCGACCCACTCATTTGGTGCTGTGTACTACGACAAGTACGGCAGACACGGCTTCGTAAAGGAGTTGGGTGAAGTCTATGTAAAGACTCTTCCTGAAAGAACTGGATCTGGTGAAGACAAGGGGCCAGTGTCTATGAGCTTTAACCTTATAGACAGCTACGTCTATGCACCGAGTTGGGCAGAGAGTTTTCAGATCGTATACGGAGGATCTTCATTGGCTGATTCATTCCAGTACACCGTTGGAGGAGCGTATGTGGCGAGGAAGACAACTACGACAAACAGCATCAAAGACGTAGACACAGAGAGCCACGTGATCTATGTGTCTCTGAAGACGTTTGACAAGTACCAAGAAGAGAGAGAGCCAACAAAAAGGTATTCTTTTACAGAGGGAGATAAGCTCAGAATCTTGAGTCACAGAAACAGTAGCGACGATGGTGACGTATACCCATTGGTCAATTCTAAGCCCTTAGAGTTTGATGTTCTTGGAGTGGTGACTGGAGATGAAGCCCCCATACAGATTCTCAATGCGGGAGCCAATGACGATAGAGACCCATACAAGGGCACATTCTTGAAGCTGTCTTGTCCAACCGTTGAGGCTACCGTGGACCAAGGATCTAACGTAACTAAGTTTGTGGGATTCGACTGGTATCAGCTGACTGGTGAAAACTACAATGCTCAGGCAACTCTTTCGGATACTGCAAACTATTGGAACCGAGAGGTTCTAGTGGAGATTTTTACTCCGAAGAAAGAAACTTCTGAGAAGATCTACTACGAGATTGGTCATAGAAGAAAGCTTTTGACTGGTACTGTTTCTGGTGTGAACCCAGGCCCTCACGGAAAGAGCTTTAGCATTAGCTCTGGTGATGTGTACTTCCGACCATCCATGATGAAGCACCCTAAATACTCTTCTGGGTGGAAGGATCTGGATGGCTCAGGCATTGACGGTACAGACTACACAAATGAAGAGAACCCAGAGACGTGGGTGTATTCAGCGAAATACTCAGAGGACCACAGGGTTAACGACTACACTTCTAAGGATGCTTGGGACAAGGGAAGGGCACACACGGTGTTTGAAAACGCAGCTGAAGTAACCAGATCAAACTCTATTACTTACAGTAGGGCCTATGTGGACGACTCATCTCTGCTGCCTCTTTCTCAGTTCAATCTAAACGAGGCGAACTTCTATGACCTCCCCTCTGAGAACGGACCGTGCAGATTTATCGGCAAGATGTCAGACAAGCTTCTTGCCATTCAAGAAAACAAATCCAGCTTGCTGGGAGTAGGCAAGTCAGTTCTTGAGGCAGCTGATGGCAGTGGCATGGTCGCCATCAACACCAACGTAATAAATGCCATTCTTCCTTATGGTGCAGATTTCGGCACGCAAAACCCCGAGTCTGTCGTAAGAGTTGACGGAGGTTACTACGTCGTAGACAAAAAGAGAAACGGCATCTTCTATCTGAAGGGCGGTAAGCTTGGCCTAATATCTGCTGTAGATATTGACTCTTTCTTGGAAGACAAGATTTCTTCATGGGAATCTGGAGGAGGAATTAGGATTGTCTCGGGTGTCGATCCTGACGACAGTGTTTTGTTCTTCACTTTCCAGGGCGGGTCTTCTGAGTTTACTGTGGGATTCAATGAAGGATTGAAGTTTTGGCAGGGAGAGTACACCTTTGTGCCCGACTGCTACGCCTCAGTAGGGAACAAGATGTTTGGATTTAAGAACAAGTCTGCTGGAGACAACAGGTATGTGATCCACAAGTTTGGAAACGACAGCGCGTCTAATGTTTTCCTCGGTGAGACTGTTGCTGCCTCGTCATTTGAGGTAGTTTCTAAATCCAATCCATCAATGGTCAAGGCTTACAAATCAATCTCTTTGGAGGGTGATAACGCCTGGAGCGTGACTCTTGAGAGTAGCGAAGGTCAGACGACATCGACCCTGTCTTTCTCTGAAAAAGAAGACGCCTTCTATGCGGCTATTAGTAGGGATTCGAGTTCGAAAAACGACACCAAGTACTTGCCTATTGGAGAGATCGACTCAATAGATAACAACAATGGCATCTACACCATAACCTTCAAGAACAGCCTCAGAGGATATCTCATTCCCATCGGATACCAGCTCTACGAAAGAGGGGTTGGCTCATTTAACGAGCTCTCAGGAGTTTCTGTTCTGTCTGTGAATCATGGCGGCAAATCGATCACAACTAGCGGGGATGTATCTACTCTTGCTGCTGGTGATTCTTTGTTCGCTGCTAATGCAGCAGGCGTAACTGGAGACCAGATCAGGGGTCACTACTTGATTGTAAAATGTAGCCACTCTCCTGTTGCAGGGCTTCAAAGAGAGCTGTATGCAATCAACCTAAACTTCTTCGAATCAAAGGCTAATCATAGGTTAGGCCGATAATTCATATATTTGTATCATGTCAGCAACAGCAGCACTACTAGCCATCCAAGGATTAGCGTCTCTCGGTCAGGGAATCGCAAACAATAGCGCGGCCAAAAAACAAATTGGCGCCATGAACGCACGAGCCAACGAGCTCGGAGGCCTGAGTGTTGACATGATCGCTGACGGAATGAAGGGTAGGAATGAGTATGGCCTAGGCAGGTCATACCAGACTCTTCGCGCAGAGATCAACGAAGACCCAATGCGTGACTTCTTGGTTGCTCAGACAGGTAGGGATCGGGCTGAAAACATGAGCGCTCTGAGATCTGGAGGCGCTAGATCTTTGATTGGAGGTACTACTAAAGTTTCTGACGCAACCAGCGACAGACTGATGAAGATCGAGGGTGATGCGGCCATGCGTCGTAAAGCGGGATTGCAGGTCCTTGGTGAGGCTGAACAGAGAATCGCAAGAGAGAAACTTGCTGACGCAAGAACAGACCTTGCCTTTGGTCGTGGCCTTGGAGCAGAAAGCAGATCAGCTAGATATGGTGCTCAAGATCTTGAGATTGCTCGTCGCAACGCTGTTCTTAACGCTGGAGTTAGTGGCCTTGCTGGACTTACTACTGCTGGTGTCGCACAGTTCGGAGACCTGTCTCAAACAGATCCCAACTTGATTGCTATGCTGCTTGGTTACGGAGGAACCCCAGGTACAAATGGCTGATAAGATTATTCCAGGTCTCGGCTCCTTGAAGCCCACTAGAAGCTTGGCTGGGGAGGGCTATGTTTCAGGCATTGCTAAGGCTGGCAAGGACATCATGACCCTTGGTCAGAACTACGCCAGCGTTCAGATGGAGATTGGCAGGCGTGAGGCTGAGGCTAGATCTCAAGTCAAGATGCCCGATCCTGATGGAGACCCAGCCATCGTGACTGGCTATGGCGGCCTTGCTGAAGAGCTTAAAGAGAAAGTTGGAGGTGAGGGTGAAGACGCTTATGACTTCAGCAAGACTGAAGACATCCTAAGATTCAAGAATGACGTAGCACAGCTTAACCAGGATCTTGCTGATGGCGAGGCTGCTTACGCATCTATTGTAGATAAGCAGAAGGAGCTTGAGGAAAATCGGAATACGTTTGTTAATAGCGGTAAGAATCTCAGAAAGATTTCTACTCAAGAGGTAGAGGGTGTTGGATCTGTGTATGACGCTCACCTGCTTGATGATCAGTATCAAGGAGTGATGAATGACATGGATGCCCTGAGGACGGCTAAGATCTCTCACGAATCGATGGACATTACTCAGTTTGACGATAAAGGGAACTTACCCTTCGATTATGACGGAGATGGCGGTCCTGGAAAGAAGTTTGTCGCAAGAGATTCCAAGGGGAATGTGATTGCGGCATTTGACTCTATGGAGGATTACCTCTCCACACTGAACAAGAAGGTTGCTCCAGACTTGACTCCCGTCCCGCCAGTTACTGGTCAGGAGTTTGTCAGAGAGAACAACTGGGGCACCCTGTATGACTCCGAAAAGAAGGCTGAAGGGGCTGCCCTTGCTTACGTCTTGAATAACCCAGAAGAGGCTAAGGCAGCTTACTTGGATCGCAGAGGTCTCAAAGGTCAGACCTTTAGGGATGTGTCTTCAGAAGAAGGTGCTGAGGTCATGAAGAGACACCAGGGTGAAGGTGATATCGACAAGTTCGAAAGAGTTAGTGTGGCTCAGTATGAGTACATGCAGGAAATGATGGAGGAGTGGACGAGAGAGCAGCAGAAAAAGACCATCACCAAGAAGGATGGAACAAAGGTTAAGGCTGGCAGCGCAACTGACTTGCTGACTACCACCGTGACGAGAAGGTCTAACGCTACATTCTCTGAGTTCGACTTGACAGGCTCGGGTGCAGGCGGAGTTAACCCAGCTGGAACCACAGCGGATATGACTCAGATCGTTCTCGATACTCCTCTCGATGCTCGAATCGAATATGTCGACAACGGTGCCACTGAATCGCAGCATACAGTGGAGGTCTCTTCCATTGGCTATGATGGAGAAAACCTCTTTGGGGTTGGTTCGTTCAAAGACCCAGATACGAAGGAGGAGCACAGCGTTAAAGTTCCTTTGCCTCTAATCCCGAGCGAATCAGCTCCTGGAGACCTCGTCGGTGTGCTCATGCAGCAATTCGACATGGATGAGGATGAGTACAAGCAACTGGTTGGAAAGCTCGTAACGGCGTTCTAAGGCTATTTTGTTATCTTTGCTCAAATGATTGAGCATGGATCCTAAGTACTCAGAGCTACTTCACTCTTACATTGATAGCGGCATGTCGCCGCAGGCTGCTGTAAACAAGATTTACTTCGGCGGAGAGTACTCTGGAAGTATTGATGACTTGCGTGTTGACGCAAACACATACTTCGAAGAGCAAAAAAAAAGCAAAACGAGTTCCTGGCAGATGGATCAGACGCGGGCGGACTGATTCAGGAATCCCATGGATCGCAATTAGTTTCACCGCCTTCGGGTACAGGTTCACTTGTTCAGCCTCCCGAACCAGAGACTGAAGGTCCACTCACTCGCCCTGCATCTCCCGCCGCTATTGGTGAGGAGTATGCTGACAGGCTCAACAAGGACACACAGCAGATCGTAAGGGATCTGATCAACGAGGGTGGTAGTAGCGTTCGCACCCAGTATCAGTCCATCATTTCCCGCCAGGACAAGACGGACGCATGGAAGAATGATGCTGTTGCAAAACTCTTTAAGGGCGAGATTGCAGCGCGTCAAAAGGCTAAGCAGATTGAGTACGCTGCAGAGATTAACGAGCGACTTGGTGACGACGTAGACAGGGAGAATTTTGCCGACAGCCTGTACAAGGGGCACGGCCTCACCATTCCTCTTGACGGTGATCAGAGATACAACGAGGCAGATACTGGGTTCGGAGGCTTCCTAAGAGACGCTTCCTACAAGTTCGCAGCTGGTGCGATTGACTTCTTGTCTTTCCCTCTGTCTGCTGTGCAAGCAGCAAACCAGTCCGTGTACGGGTATGACTTTGAAAAGGGCATGATGGAGACTGACCAGATGCTCTCCGACTACGCCGAAAGTCTCAGAGAAAGTACGACTTACTATAACGACTCTTATCTTGAGGCGGCGTCTCAGGGTAACTATGGTGAACTTTTTGTTAGAGGTACAGCTGACTTTGCAGAGTCAATCCCTTACATGGTGGGAATGAGCACTCCTGTGGGTATGGCCGTTCAATTTGGTAACGCCACAGGCAACAGCTATCTTGATTCAAAGAGAGAGGATTACAATAGAGTTGCTCAGGGTCTCGATGCAGTATACGACCCCAACACATTCCACGGAGAGGCTGCGCGTGCTGCGTACTCTGTGATCGACGGCGCTTTGACCGCTGCATCTGGTAAGGTCCAGGCTAACATCACACAACGAGCTCTCAATACCATGTTCAAAAGCGGTGCCGTCAGTCCTGCTCTTGGTGTGGTCAAGTACTTTGCCGCTCAGGGTGTTGATATTCCTCTTGAGGCTGCTATTGAAGCCGTCCAGACTGGTAGCGAGATGGGTCTTGCTACAATTTTGGGTAACGAAAACGCAACGGTAGAAGAGATTGGGCTTGCCATGGCGAACTCTGGTCTTGCTGGAGCATTTGCGTCTGGTGGTCCTGGTGGTGCTGGTGGTGCTGTGCAGATCGGTAAGTCAGCCTATCAGGGACTTACGGGGTCATCAAGCATTATCTCTGGCGCTAACGCAGCAGTCAACTCTCCAGCAGAAAAGGCCTCTCAGCAGATCGACAACGGTCAGATCAACCTGCAGAATTTGCAGAATCAAGACGCATTGGTGAACAGCTTCGATCGGGACTACGCCGCTGATCAGAAAAGCCGAGCTGAGTTTTACCAGATGATGTCCATCAGGCATCCAAATGAGATGTCTAAGATCTCTCAGATCGACGCTCAGCTGCACAGGTCTATTGCGAATTACAAGTTCCTCAAGACCCAAGAAGATTCCAAGGCTTTGCTCGACTCAGAGTTTAGCAACATGACTGCTCTTGTGGCAGAGAGACAAAAGATCCTTTCTTCTTTCGAGTCTGAAGCTCCGCTTACACAAGAGGAGTCTAGAATCCTTGAGGACGCAAAGATCTCCAAGAGAGTTGAGTCTGTAGACCTTGAAGTAAGAGTTCTGCAGGACGACCTGAGCAGAATGAATGATGTTCAGGGAACCAATGCGGCTAAGCGTAGCGATGCTATGGCCGCTACCGAGGAGGCTTTGACTCAGGCGAAGAGAAAGCAGGCCAAGGTTAGAAAGCTTCTCGGTGAGTTGGATGCCGCAAGAAAGAATAACTCAAAGGACCAGAAGGACGTAGAGCAAAAGCTTAGACACGAGCTTGGCCTTCCTATTGAGCAGCCCGAGGTAAAGGCTCAAGAAGAAGTGAAGGATGAGCCTAAGGTGAAGTCTACAGCAATCGAAAGAGGAGACGTCAGAGAAGGCACGGCAGAAGAGTATGCTGAGTCTATGGCTGAGGCGTTTAGAGTGGCCAAAGAAAGAGGAGACAAGACATTCCTTCAGGTTGATCAAGTCAGCTTGGAGAAAGCGCAGCAGATCGTTGACGAGGGCGGTAAGCTGTTCATGGGTAAGGACGGTATGTCAGGTGCTTACGTCACAAAGGACGGATACATGGGTGGCCTGTTCAAAAACCCTGAGTCTCAAGCAAAGGGAATGTCTGGCCTTCTTCAGGAAGCTAGAGACGCACACGGTGGCAAGTACTTCGATGCATTCGGAACTGAGCTTGAAAGCATGTACGTCAAGAATGGATACAAGCCAGTATCCAGGACGAAGTTCAATCCTGACTTCGCGCCTGAGGGTTGGGATGCAGATGACTCCCCCCTCAAAGATCAGCCAGACATTGTGATGTTCACCAAGGGTGAAGGCAAGGTTGGCGACGGAGTAATGACTCCTGACTACGACTCAGCCGAAAAGGTTGCGCTTGATGAAATCAAAACCAAGACTTCTGAAGAAGCGGTGGTTCAGCCTACACTTGATCCGCTTGAGGCAGAGGGAAGGAAAGAGGATGCGAAGAAGCCTGTCGATGGCCCCAAGGTTAGAGGTGTAGAGGGTGACTTCAAAGAAAACATCTCCAAGGGGGACGGAAGCGTGTCTGTCATCCCAAGCAAAATGATGCCTAAGAAGGTTGCTTCTTTCATCAACTCAAAGCTGATGCCTACCCTCAAGGTGGCATACGGAGACAAGGGATACAAGATTGTAGAGCACTACACTCAGGAGTCGCACGAAGCCACGTCAGAAACACGTGGTGGTGGAGCGGCTCTTGCTGTGATGAATCCAGATGGTAGCTTTGAGATCCACTTGAACCTGCCGAAGATTGAGCAGATGTCTAAGGAGGATGGCAAGAGTGCCGAGTCCATCTTGATTGAAGAAGTCCACCACGGCCTGTTCTCCAAGGGTTTGCTTGAAGTATTCAGGGCTAAGCCCAAGGCAGCGAGACAGCTTCTCAAGGACATGCGATCCCTTGCAGAGGAGGTGGGAGACACTAACCTTTTGGCTAGAGTGGACGCTAAGATTGAGCTCTACAAGTCAAAGGGTGCCAGTGAGATTGAACTCATCGACGAGGGTGTTGCTGAGATCGTCGCCGAGATCTTTGGTTACGAAGGTTTCAAGGACAACCCATCTCTTCAGGCAAAGGTCAAGGCCTTCATCAACAAGGTGATGCGCTTGGCGTTTGGCTCCAAGGTTATTCAGATCACAGACGTGACTGACGTTCAGCAGATCATGAACGCCTACAAGCAGATGGTCACTGAAGGTGCTGCGATCAGGGTGGCAGACAATGCTTCTGACGCACACACTACTGAGCGTGCAGCACTCTCTCCATCAAAGCTTCCTGAGAACGAGTCCTTTACCATGTCTTACAAGCGTACAGGTATGGACAAGTTTGGAGGTCCGCTGCCTGCGGTTGCGGAGATCGAGACATTCAACGGCAAGTGGCACTTCATCAACTGGTGGAACCAGCAAAGAAGACCAGGGTCCAAAGTCAGATACTCTGACTTCAAGCTCCATGATCCAGTAAAGGGTGTTGATATCGAATCTGTTGATGCAGACGTCATGCACAACTGGAAGCTCAAGCCACCAGTAAACAGAAAGCAGCAAAGAGCAGAAGCTTACAGGCAAAAAGATCAGCTGTTCAGCAGCAGCATCAGCTCTTTGATCGATGTTGTCGCAGAGAAGGAGCCTTCTGGTGCAGCGAAAAAAGCTTACGACCTCCTCTACAATGAGCTCGTTGAAGTGCTTGGAGAGGAGAAGAGAGTTCAGGTTGAGTCATTCGATTACGAGGGTTCGCAGTTCCCATCTCAGGCTCTTAAAAATATCGCTATGCGTGTTGCGTCTACGGAGCAGCTGATTGAGGCGGTAAGAAGAGTGGAGAACAACAACAATATCGAGGGTGACGCCACAGTTGAGAGGGCTCTTCTTGAGACAACCCTGAAGGTTCAGAAGGAAAGAAAGACAAGAGCTGACTACGAACGCCTTATGGAGTTGAAGCGGGAGGTTGCTTGCGCTAAGGGTGCTGGTACTTGCGCTGTAAACAACAGAACGTCTCTGCTGCAATTCATTGCAAAGAATCTTGAGACAAAGCTCGGAAAGAATCCAACGTTTGATGAGAGCGTGGACTGGATCTCCGATCAACTAAAGTTCACTTCTGACTACATGTCTACCATGGAAGGCATTGACATCAAGGATGCAAAGGGTCAGTTCGAAAGAGGTCGAGACGCACTGTTCGACAAGATTAGAAAGGATCCTCAGGTCAATGTAGACCCCAAGAATTACTCTGGTGTATTCCCTATTCTCGTATCCTACTTCTCTAATGGTTCATTGCTCGATCCTAACCTGCACTTGGCGTCCCAGGTATTCAGAGCTGGGTTGTTGAGAGCGGAGGATGGTAGTGCGTTCATCTCAAACAAACGCATTCAGGACATTGAAGACGGAACAGCAGACAGCTTCCTCCCATCAGTGAGAGGTCAGCGTCAAAAGGCTGTTGCTTCGCACCTGAGGAACATCAATGAAATCGTAGAGAAGTACACAACTGACGGAGTGTTTGACGAGAAGAAATTCTTTGAGGATGCTAAGAAGCGTGGTGATGGAGATCCAACTCCCGCTCTTGCCCGTATGATCGGTAAGGAGACCACCAAGATGGCGGAGCTCACACTGGGATTGATGGGAGATCCTAAGGCACTGCCGATGGATTCTCACATGAGAGACTTGATCAACGTTGCAACAGGCAAGTTTGAAGGTCCGCTCGAAAGCATGGTCGTGCCAATGGAGAAGAGACTCGGCGTCATCAATAAGATGAATGCACTTGGGTTTGATGCTAACCCAATGATGAGTGACCCTGAGTTGTTCGCTGTGATTGGAGAGATGAAGAAATCTGACAACCCATCCGTGGTTGCCAGAGGCCAAGAGATGTACAGAACCATGATCGGGAACCTGACGCAGGAGCTCAGAAACATGAATGCCGAAGAGATCGTGAACGCGAGACAGCTCGTGAATGCTGTCGCAAAGAAGCTGGGAGTCACCATCTTCGAGGCTCAGCAGATGATGTACATGAACGGAACGTACTCTCTGACTCACTACAAGGGAAGACCTTTTGTAAGCGACTATGAGTCCAACCTGAAGGCAACTGCTGAGAAGGATCTCTCTACGGTAAATGCCGACGGCCTTGCTGGACACCAAATGGAAATGAACTTTGCAGAACAGGTGGAGTCCAAGTCGGCGGTTGAGTTTGGTACGGAGGGCAGAAAGTTTATGGGCTCTTTGTCTGGAGTGACCAAGGCGGTAGACAACCAGCTCAACAGGAAGCGTACTCCAGAGCAGGCTACCCTCGTCAAGGTGAGAGGAAACGACGTGAAGATTACAGACAAGGCCATTGCAGATGCATTGTCTACAGACGCGGCTTCGAAGAGAATCATGGCCAAGGGCATCGCAGTCGAGCCTGGCAGGAAGGTCGGTATCAGGCTGAACCTGAACGTCATGAAGAACACAGGCGTTCCTGTACAGACCATGCACGAAAAGACTGCTAGCGGTGAGGCCCTCCAGTACGCTGGTGCAGTCACCGTGAAGAACGCTACGCTGTTCGTGAACCCAGAGGCAAGAAAGAAGATCGCTACTTTCCAGGACAACAAGTTCCCCATGGCTAGCGTCAATGGTGAGTTTGTGTCAAGCGATATCAACACGCTCAACTACGACGGAGTAAAGGCTACCTTCAATCCATTCCTCCAGGGAGCGTTTGTCGATGCCGCTGGACGCCCAATCAAGTCCGCGTCAGAGGCTACGATCATTGGCGGTGACGTCTACCTCAGGGGAGAGATTGAGTACTTCAGCGCTGACGACGCAAAGCTTTTGCAGGGGTCAGTGGAGTCCGATGCAAACAGAGAAAGAAGAACAAAGAGAGGGCCCAAGTACGACAAGGCTTTGTCTCGGTTCCAAGCATACGCAGACAGAGTGCTCGGTCAGACGTTTGACTCCCGAGAAGCGCTCGAAGATGCATACGACAACATGAATCTGCCTAACGAGACGGCCTTGACTGACTCCGAGGTTGCTGAGAATGCAGAGAGAGCGATGGAACGTGCAGCCATTGACGGGTTCATCAACAAGAACATTCGTCGTGGTGCCGACAGGGTGGCTCAGGGTCTTGAAGATCTTAGTCTGAGACAGATGATTAGGCAGGATCCAAGGAACTACATCGCCCCTCAAAAGCTCAAGGAGCTTAGGAGAGATGTGGCTGACTTGACTGACGCTGAGCTGGTAGACATCGTCAACGACGTCACCCTCGGCAAGCTGTCTTCCATGAATGACAACCTGTCTGTCTTGGCTCAGGCAGAGATCTTGTCTCGCGCTGTTGCACGGGGTGAGACTGACGCTATCCCTGGCATCGTGGCAGAGCTTGCGAGCATGGGAACTACAGCTGGTAGATTGCTTCGCCACTTGCGCGAGGTGAAGAAGGCTAGCCCAAGAGGGATGGAGGCATTCATCAAGTCTGCTGTAGAAGCGAAGGGCAACAAGCTCACCGCAGAGCAGGAGGCCAAGCTGAAGGACATCTCTGGCAGAATGTTCGAGGCACACGCTATCGTTGAGGACCTCATGAACAAGGCGAGAAACGGTGAGAGAGTGGGCAAGGAGTTGAAGGAGGCAGAGAACAGACTCAAAGCAATCGAGCGAGAGATGGATACGTTCACCAACGTCGTCATCGAAAGAGGATGGGGTGAGATCCTTGGGCCTATCGCTCAGGGCAACTTGCTTACCACCATGTCTCAGGTCACGAACATTGGTGCCAACGCCGTCAATGCTTTCCTTGACATCGCAGTTGAAGCGGGGTCTCAACCATTCAAGTGGATGGGTAACGCCCTCGCATCACTAGCGGGTAAGGAGCTTGACTTTGACAGACAGCAGTCACTGAGCGCCCACCTCTACGCCATGAGCAGAATGGGTGACGTGGCAGTTCAGACCGCAAAAGAAGTTAAGACTGGCCAGAAGCAAGACTTGTCCGAGTGGACTATGTCTAGGAGCTTGATGCCCTTCAGATCTTTGATCGCCGCATTTAGCGGGGATCTTCCAGAGAAGTCTAGCAAGGCCGCAGCTTTGAATCAGAGAGCCAAGCTGTTTGTCCAAGGCACCCTTGGTGTACCAGCAGAGATGATGTTCCGAACCCTGTCTTTGGGTGATACTCCATTCAGAAAGTACTTTGAGAACAAGGCTCTGTACGAGATTGGAACTAAGCTCGGACTGGAAGGTGAGGCTCTCACAGACTTCCTCAAGCACCCACCTAGGCAGTATCAAGACAAGGCGAGGTCTCATGGCAGCCAGATTACATTCCAAGAAGAGACCGTTGCATCGAGAACTACCGAGAAGTTTATTTCTGGAATCGAGAATGCCATTGGCTCATCCATGTCTGGCATCAAGGGAATCAATGGGAGGGAGTTTGCTAAGTTCATGATGAGACTTCTCGTTCCTTTCCGAAGCACTCCCGCTAACATTCTGTACGAGACCATGACCTATGCGTCTCCAGTGATTGGATCCCTGCGTATTGCGAGCGATATCAACAAGGGAAACATTGACGACGCATTCCATAACCTGGGCAAAGTCGTTGTGGGTACGGCGATCACAGAGACGGCGTTGATGCTGGTGTCTAAGGGCATCATCTCTGGAGCTCTTGAGTGGGATGAGGACGAAGAGAAGAACTTGGCATACGACCAGTTCCCTCCAACCAGCATCAACCTCTCAGCTCTTCAGCGCATGATCGACGGTCAGCCAACAGAGAAGCAGGACGATGATGTCTTTGCAAACTACATGAAGCTCGGAACTCCTGGAGCTTTGATGGCGGCTACCGTGAAGGCTTACGCTCCTGAGGACATCAAGGACAGAGACTACGGATCGCCAAGCGACTTCGCTACCTACGCGATCAGAGACATGTTCGGAGTTGGTCCACTGGCATCGGCAGCGAGTATGCTCCAGCAGTCTTTCTTGCAGGGTATGAATGACTTCATTCAACTCCTTGCTAGCGGAGACTACGAGACCAATGGGGAGAGATTGCTCAGAGGTGTCATGAATGTTGGTATGGCTATCCCGCTGCCCAACCAGATGAGCACTATGTACAGGGCGCAGAGAGAGTACCTGCCAGACTACAGGGTGACGAAGGACATGAACTGGACTGAGCGCCAGATGAAGAACATCGAGTACACCATCAAGGACAGAACCTTTAACGGTGCAGAGATTCCTATTCGTTACGACTGGAAGGGCAACCCGATCAAGCAGAATCCAAGAGGCAACAACGGTTGGATGTATCAGCTCTTCGACATCACCAAGATTAGACAAGGTGAAGCTGATGAAGTGTCTCAGGAAATCTACAGACTGTATGAGTCTACAGGTGAGGTGAGTAAGGTTGTGTCAACCCCATCCTTTGCCAAGAAGAGAAAGATGAGAGTCCCTAAGATTACCACAGCCAAAGAAAAAGAAACCTTAGACGGTTGTCAGGTAAGGACTATACGTTCTTTGATGATCAGGAGTTCACGAGCAAGGGGGTGTACCTCAACACGGAGCAGTTGAACAGACTCATGATGATCGCTGGTAAGGAGAGATACAATGACCTGAGCCAACTGGTTAGAAGCTCTGAATATCAGATCATGCCAGACGATAAAAAGATGGAGGCTCTTGAAGAGCTGAACGGCAAATACAATGGAGTCAAGGAGTTTGATGGAGGTAGATTCAGAAACCACACCATCGCAATCTTTGATATCATGCAACAAATCTATGACGATGAAAGAACAACAGAAGATTAAAGACACCGAGCTCGGTGCATGGATGCTGAAGAAAGCTCCCAAGGTGTTGGACGTGGTAGGCCACATGCTCCCTGACAGGGGCATGCTTGGCATCGTGAAGAACCTACTGCACAACGAGCCTAAGGTAGACAACGCTGAAGCGGACGCAAAGGTGGATGCCGAGATCGCATTCCAAGAACAGGTTACAAAGAGATGGGAGGCTGACATGGCAAGCGACGTAAAGCTGGCGAAGTTGATCAGACCTGTCACCCTGATCTGCCTGCTGGGCATGTTCATGGTTACAATGGTGTTCGATTCCCTTGATAATCTGCCATTTAACGTGAAAGATTCTTATGTATCTTTGCTTGAAATCCTCATGCTGACCTCGTTCGGAGCCTACTTCGCGGGTCGGACTATCGAAAAGTCTCGCAAATGAAGCTGTTCTGGAAGAAGTTGGTATGGGCATTCATGGAGTTTAACAAGATGATCTGATGCCCCTGCGTGACAAGAAAGGACTGGAGAGAGCCAAGGCTATTATGAAGTACACTGACTCAGAGAGCAACGAGCTCATGATCGGTGTGCTTCACATGTGCATCTTGCCTTTTGCTATGTTCGAGCTTGGCACACCATGGATAGCCCTTCAGATTGCAGCTCACTTAGCTGGTGGGTTTCAAGTCTACTGCGCCCTATGGGACGGAAGACTTTCTATGCGTAAACTCGCAGTTCAAATCGCATCTATTATTTCAATCGCAACTGTCGCCAACTACACGACGGCAGGCATGATGCAAGGGTCACACCTGGGCTGGCTGCTCATCTGTGGCATGAGTGTCTGGAATTTGTACAGAGTCACTAATGAACAAATGCATACGAGATAATGGATCCCGCCTACCTCAACATTGCAATCACGGTAGTCACTGTTCTTGGAAGCGCTGGTGCATGGCAGTTCTATCAGAACCGTCTCAAGCTTCAGCACGAGTCCAAGAAGGACGACCGCAGCGAGCAAACCCTTTTCCGAGAAGACTTGCGCGAACGTGTAGCCGTCTTAGAAGAGAAGCTTGAGCAGGCGTACAAGGAGAAGAACGACGTAGCAGAAAAGCTTTCGCAAGTGTTGCAAGAGCTGGCGGAGTACAAGGTCCGCTTGGAGTTCCTTGAGAAAGAAAACGACAGACTACGGGGATGAGTGTAAAAGCAAAGAAAAGAGTAAGCCTGAAGATGGGCAAGCACAAGTCTAGGACTGGAGGCTTGACCCGTGCTGGTATCGCTAAGTACAACAGGGAGACTGGGAGTAACCTTCAGCCTGCTGTAACCGAGAGCAATCCCACTGGCAAGAGAGCAAAGAGACGCAAGTCTTTCTGCGCAAGAATGAAGGGGGTCAAGGGTCCAATGAAGAAACCAAACGGCAAGCCTACACGTAAGGCTCTTGCTCTTAGAAAGTGGAGGTGCTAATGAAACCAGTAAAGAAAACAAAGGTCAAGGGCAAGCTGTCTGTCGGCAGCAAGAAGGTGTCTGTCGATCCCCCTCAGGGTTATCACTGGATGGAGGAGTCAGGTAGGTACTACCTCATGGCGGGGGACTACAAGCCTCATCCTGGAGCTGTGGCCAAAGCAACATTCAAAGTAGCAAGTCATGGCTAAAGCAGTGAAGTCAAAGAAAGATGCGTGCTACCACAAGGTGAAGTCACGTTATAGAGTATGGCCTTCAGCCTATGCATCTGGCGCATTGGCCAAGTGCAGAAAGAAAGGAGCTAAGAACTGGGGCAATGGCGGTAAGAAAAACTAAAGCTGGCCTCGACCTCAAGCGCTGGTTCAAGGAGGAGTGGCGCACACTGTCGGGTGACAAGGATTACTCTGGCGGTGATCGTTCGTTCAGACCGACCAAGAGAATCTCTAAGGAGACCCCAGCAACAGCATCAGAACTAACCCCAGCAGAGAAAGCCAGAGGCAAGAGGGAGAAGAGAGAGAAGGGAAGAGTCTCCAGGTGGAAGGCTGTAAAGAGAAGAAGAAAATAAAAGGGGCCGACCGCATAAGCAGCCGACCCCAGTAGCGAAGTTCCACAGCAATTATCCCTGTGTAACTCTGCGAATATAAGCACTACGCCTCACACACTGCGCAATTTAAGATATCTCTTCCAACCGCCTGTGCTTGGTTGACACCTCGTTGGTAGTAGAGAGTCTTAATCCCCATCTCCCATGCTTTGATCACGAGCTGGTTCACGTCCTTCAGTGGTACGTCATCACTAATCATCACGTTCAGAGACTGTCCCTGGTCGATGAGCTTCTGACGATCAGCTGCCTGCTGGATCACCTCCATCTGTGAGATCTCAGCGAACGTCTTGAACACATCCTTCTCTTCCTTCGATAGAAAGTCCAGATGCTGTACTGATCCGCCCTTCATCATGATGTCCTTCCATGTGGCTGCGTCGTCCTTCCCTTTCTCAGCCAAGAGATCCTTGAGGTATGGGTTCTTGTAGGTGAACTTACCCTTGGCCAAGTCCTTGGTGAAGTAGTTAGACTGCAGTGGCTCGATAGAAGGCGATACCTGCCCCAGGATGAACGATGACGAAGTGGTTGGTGCCACTGCCATGGTCGTGCTGAAGCGTCGGTCATACCCCTCCAAAACGGCTGGGCTTCCCTTCTCTGCTGCCAGGTACATGCTCGCCACCTCACACTGCCGCTGGATCTCTCCGAAGATGGCCTTGTTCATGAACCGAGCCTGCAAGCTTTCGAATGGGATGCCTTGACTCTGGAGGTATGAGTGGTATCCAAGTACGCCGATGCCAATGGACCTGTGCTCCCGTGCAAAGCGAACAGCCTTCTCCATGAACGGGATATCCTTGGCCTTCTCGATGAACTCAGAGTACACCGCATCTAAGAACGCAGCCAGAAGTTGAACAGCCTCGGTGTTTTGCCACTCTTCGTAGTGCAAGGCATTCATGGAAGACAGGCAGCATACAAACGACTTGTCCTCGTCGGTGTACTCCATGATTTCAGCACACAACTGGGAGTGCTTGATCTTCATGCCCTTGTCCTTGTACCACTGAGGCGCCTGGTCGTTCACGTTGTCCGTGAAGAAGATGTAAGGGTAGCCAGTCTCGCTTCGCTTCTTGTGGATCTTGGCCATGATGGCACGCTTCTCTTTGTCTCCATCAATCATAGCCTGCATCCAGTCGTTGCCGATACACACAGCAAACGACACGTCCTGGATGGGATGTCCCTCACTGCGGATCTGCAAGAACTCCTCGATGTCTGGGTGCTCTACGTCCAAGTACGCTGCCCAACTGCCACGTCGCACCTTTCCCTGCGAGATGACATTGGTGGTGGTGTTGTACAACTCCATCATGGAGACGGACCCGTTGGTCTCACCGCCACTGCTGATCTTGGCACCACGAGGGCGCAGGTTGCCGAAGTATGTGGCTGTACCTCCACCCACCTTGCTCATTGCTCCCACCTCTGCAGCACCGCGTAAGATGTCGAACGTGTCATCCTGCAGTTGCGTGCCGAAGCATGAGATAGGCAGGCCTTTGTTCTTGCCGAAGTTCACCCAAACTGGAGTGCTCAGGCTGTACCACCCCGACGCAAGGTTCTTGTAGAACTTATCTGCGAACTGCTTGTCACCGAGGATCATGCCTGCGTGGTCTGCGATCTCTCGTGCCCTCTCTTCGACGGCCTGTCCAGGGTCGAGGTATCCCTTCTCCATAAATTGTCGGGTCTCTTCTGTGACCCAGTAGAAATCTTTCATTAAAATAAATCGTCTGCTGTGTAACTCTTAGTGCTCTTGGCGTAGTCGATAGGCTTCTTGTGGAAGAAGTCAGACAGGGCTGATGCGTACACCTCCTCGTCCATCCATGCTGTAACCTCAAGCTCTTCTGGGTTGACAGGGAACTCAAAGGCAAATCCGATTCGGCGCATGCTTTCGTTCACCCTGTTCTTCAGGTAGTTGTTTAAGATTGACTCGCTAAGAAACTCATTCTCAAACCCTTGAAGGATCCACTTGATCAGGCTGCTCTCTGCATCCAGTGCGACCTGGGCTTCCTCCCAGATGCGTGTCTCCAGTTCAACGTCAAACAACTCTGGGTGCTCGGCTCGGATCTGATTGATCAAGGCCATGCCACCCTCAGCGTGCAGGTTCTCCTCCTTCGATGTGTACTGCACCACGTTTGCGGTGTCCTTGAGTACAGCATTGAAGCGGTTGAATCCAAGCACGGTGTAGAACTGACTGAACAGAGACACGTTCTCAGTGAAGAGCGTGAAGAGAATGAGACTGTAGAGGAACTGCTTCTTGTCATCTTCAAATACGCGATCAACGTATTTGTTCAGATAAGTAACGCGGTTCAGTACAGGCTCATTCTCTAGAAGAGTGGTGAACTCTTCCTCCAGTCCCAGCTTTGTCAGGATCTCTGAGTAAGCACGGGAATGAATCACCTCCACCCCACCAAATACTGCACCCATGTCCGCGATCTCTGGCTTGGGCAGATGCTTGCCGATGTTTGACCAGTATGATTTCACAGCCACTTCAACTTGGGAAATGAGAAGTATGGCTCGCTTGATTACGTCACGCTCCTGATCAGAGAGGGTGGTGTGGTAATCTTGGACATCCGACTTGAAGTTAAATTCATTGTGGGTCCAGTGGCTAGCCCACATCGCATTGATGAGTGGGTCAGTGATTTCAGAATAGTCAAAGGGCTTGTAGCTCAGCCTCTTTTCAAAGATTGAGGTAGTCATGGGTAGTAGTAAAAGGTTTAGGAAAGGACGAGCAAGATACTCAATAATCTGTTTCGTATGGCCAGACGCGATACGATTGTAACAGCTTGAGATCCTCCAAGTTAAGTCGGGTGATCACGTCTAGCCGATCCTTGCGCGTGTACTTTTTAAGGTGCGCATCTTTCTTATGGCTGACGAACTCATCCCTTACATTCTTCTCACACCAGAATGCTAGCTCTTGTCTGTCGACAATAGAAAACCCACCCTCTTCAGGCATGTCGAATGCGATGATGTGCGCGTTGCCATACATCCATCCTGGTTTCCCCTGTACGTTTTTGAACTCACACCAGATCTCATCTGGTAGGTTGTTCCCCTTCACGTCGACTGCGTGCTTCCTGTCTGTGTAGACAAGCCAGTAGTCAATGTGTCGGTGCATGTCCTCTTTGGGTTTGGCTTTCATAACCTGAAACCCTAGTTTCTCTGCGGCCCTCTTGAACCTCTCCTCTGCCACTCTGCCTGTGGAATTAGAATAATTCCGTCTGGCTTTGCTCTGCATTTGCTTCGTATGCTTCTAGTACTGTGTCTTTAATTAAACTTGCTTCGTGTCTAAGCATGGCAATCATGCTGTCGACTGTGATACACACTTCTCCTGGATCCATACGAGGAGAACCGTCTGCATTGTACAGTTGGTCCTCAGAATAGTTCACGATCGCCTGTATCATCCTCGATACTGCGACCCCGTACCTTTCCCCTACCTGCTCGGGAGTAATTTTGTTTTGCATCTTCCTTGTTTTGAGATTTGATTAGATAAATGGCTTGCTCAATCTGCCTGCGGTTACGACAGATAAACAACATTGGAAGAGGCTCTCCGCGTTTCATCAGGTAATCCATGAACAGCTTCCACCGCATAGGAAAGTCATGGTGGGAATGGATGTATCCCTTAGTCTCGATGATCCAGCTTCCGTCTTTTGCTACGAAGTCAGGGGTGTACTTGATTGACAAGACCACCTTGTCCGTCTTGTCAATGAGGCCCTTTGACTTGGGCGTCATCTTCCAGTACGGGGCGGGGTATCTGAACTTGGGCATGAGCTCGTACTCATGTTCCTCATAAGAGAAAGCTATCCCGCATTCAGACAGAAGACTTGCACACGTCTTCTCTAGACCGCTCTTGTACTTCCCTAACTCCTTTTTCTTAGCTGACTTCCTCCGCGAAGTCCCTCTCGCTTGTCGCTTCACTTGGTGAAGTTACAGCAGAATCGCTTAGGAACCCATGGTTTGCACTGAAGTTATATGTCTTGTAGTCCTTAAACTCCTTGTCGATCCCATGGAAGAGCTCCTCGCCTGTCGTGTTGATCCTGAACGCGGTGTGCGAGGTGTTCATCGTGAACGTGATTGGATCGTCGATCGGAGTGGGCTGGCCACCCGTCTCTGTCTCCCTCACCTTCCTGATGTGCAGCTCTGTTGTCTTCTTCACATTGTGGTCTGGGGCCTGCACCTTGCGGTGGATTGTCATGAAGCAGTCGGCTCGGTTGACGAACTTACCACCCCCTTCTGTATCCTCTGCGTATGGTGCGACAGGCAGACCATCGTCACCCTTCCGACGTTGCGCCTCCGTCACAGCGTGCATGTTGAGCCACACAGCTACATCGTTGGCAGTTGAGAACGTCAAGAACTCTGACGCTGCTTGGTAGTGGTAGTCATGCGAGTTGCCATTGCCAGTCAGCTCAATCTTCAGGCTGTTGTACGGGTCCACGAAGACCGCGTCGCACTCCTGCTGACGCACGATCTTCTCAAGGAAGACGAGGATGTCAGAGTAAGAGTACACCTGGTTGTTGCTGATGACAGTGAAGTGCTCGTTGACCCACTTGTAAGCTTTCTTGCGCTGCTCGAACGTCATGTCTCCGATCTTGCGGTTGACAGCAAACTGCATGAGCGACATCTTCAAGGACGCGGTGCGGTTCTCCGAGGAGTACACCACCCACTTCCATCCGTGACGCACGGCTGAGTTCACCATCATGTACAAGGCGAAGGTCGTCTTGCCCACGTTGGAGTGTCCATTCATAATGACAAACTCCTTCTTGTATCGGAAGTAGTCGTCAAGTCTCTGGTCTCCAGTGTCCAGTCCAACAGGGATTCTGCCGTTGGCGTAGTCATCAATCCAGCGGAAGTCTTCGTCATCAGAAGAGATGAACGACATGTCTCCGTCGTTGATGAGCATCTCACGCTTGGCGTCTTGCTCGTTGTCCAGGAGCTCACGGATGGGCATCTGCTTGCCAACCTCCACTGCCTGCCGAATGGTGGACATGGCTGCATCCTCGCTGTCGATGTCACGCTTGCAGATCTCACGGAAGAGAACGCGAACAGCTTCCTCTTCTTCGATGCGACCTGCCGAGATGTAACCACCAACAAGCTTGGCTGCCTTGAGGAGGGCGGCATGCTTCTCTCCATCCTCAGCCTGACGAACCATACGGCAAGCCAGGTTGAGCTTCATGTAGTCCGTGTACTCACCAACCTTAGCCTCCTGTGGCTGCTCGCTGCGCTCTGTGGCGAACGCACCAAACTTCTTGGAGTCTGGGTTGAGTACTAGGTCTGGGTCATAGGATTCAAAGCAAGCCCGTGATTCATTGATGCCTGACTCGTCGACCTCCAGGTCGTACTGCTTTCGGAAGTACGTGCGGAGGGCACGGAAGTGATCACGATGACGCTCTGGATTGGTGACTCTTACCAGAGCCTTGAGGCCATCACCACTCGGTGAAACCCAGCAGCTATAGACGTGAGTGTCCGTAGCCAGAGCGCTCTTGGCTTGAGCAACATCAATGTGATCGAAGTCCAGAACAATGAAACCGCTGTGCTCGAATAGAGCATCGTCTGCACGGGACGCAAACTCACCGCTAAAGCATACGACAGGAAGTTTCTTCTTGGCGTCTTTGTTACCCTGACGTACCGCATCAATCGTAGTTCTCGACTGGCCCTTCTTGATCCTGTCGAGGGCAGTCGACACGTTGACATGGTGCGGAGCGTTCTTGTCGAAGACGGTTTGGAAGAATGTTACTTTCATTGTAGTCGTATTCAAGGATGAGTTCTAGGTAGTGAATGGCCTTCAGGATATCCTCCGCCCCATTCTTCTGGCGGTGTCGTGTAACATACTTGATGATATTACCCTCAATGAACGGGATGTTGTTCTTGAAGATGAACTCTGTCGGTTGGATGGGCATGTCGTAGTGCTCACCACCCTCTTGTCTATCTGATGCTTTCATACTGCGATTCGATTTACTTTGCCGACAGGCTTGACTTGGTCAACGCTCCGAATGATAAGGTGCCTGTCACCCTTGTAGTTCTTACCGTACATCGTCCTGTCAAGGCGGTCCATCGTCTTCTGATCCTTACCCATGATGTCTGCTGGTGTGGTGTACCTGCTGACTACCCATGCAGAACGGTGATGGATGAGCTTGCCTTTCTTGTAGGCAATCTGCGCCGTCATGTAGTAGATGTTCGGGAGATCTTCATTTCCCATTTGCGTCGTAGTTTTTGAGCAATCCACTTCAGCGAAACCTTTGAACCCATGACTTCTTTGCAGTCGTCCTTGGACAGGAGTACGCTGTTGTCGCCTTTCTTGTTGGGGATGACAAGGCAGATGTACTTCTCGTCAAACTTAGGTATGTACACATCGAAGTTGGGGTCGTAGTCTTGCATTATGCAGTGGAATGTGAGGTTAATATCTTCTTTTCTTCCGCAGAAAGAATAGGGACCGAGGAACGTAATGTCCCTCAGCCCCCACTCCATGGCTGCGTAAAGCCCTACTGGTTTAGAAGGGCAAGTCTGCAGACTCTTGCTCTGCATTGCTGTTTGCCTTTTGCGCACGCTTCTCCTTGGCAGCTTCGCTGTTAGGGTTGAAGACACGGGCGCAAGCTTTGCCGTTCTTCGACATGAACAAGGTGATGTACACGTTGCCGCCCCGACCCTCTTCGTCACGCCGTGTGACGTACTGGTCGAGCATGTCCTTGAGCTCGTGGTCCTTCAATCGGACGTTCCAAGAGAGGAGCTCGTTGTTGTCGTTAAACTTGGGGTCATCGGCCCAGCCGACGAGAACTGAATCATACTTTTGATCGCTCATAGTAGTGAGATTAAAAATGAAATGAATGAATAAACGGAAAGATACGCTAGTATCAGAAGAGATCGAGAGGCTAAGTAATTAAACTCTGAACTCCACATAGTCTTGGTCAGGTGCTTGCCCACCTTCGAGGAAGCGTGTGATGCGTTCGACTGCATCATGGAACTTCATCTCTCCAGTGAACAGGGTTTCCTCTGAACACTCTACCACTGCAGGCAGATAGGGGTACGTCTTCTCCTGGACGAGCCAGTAGAACTTCTTGACACCAAACACCTTGCAGTAGATGTAAGCTTGGATGTCGTAACAGAAGTCACGTACACTGTAACGGAACTTGTCAACGGCCTTGGTTGATTTGCTGTCGACGATGAAGCCATCGCCTAGGCAGTCGAGAAAACCTTTGACTCTCACAGGTCCAATCATCTCATTGAACTCCACTTGGTAGTTGCCTGACGACAGCAAGCTGCCGACCAGACCGCAACGTTCGAGGCGATCAATCATCTCATTGGCCATCTTCCAATCTTCGGGAGTACAAAGCATACCGCCACCATTGGCAGCTTCCTGCTCCATCTGAGCGCGGACAGCCTTGTAATCATTCGTGAGTTTGGGACGCTTGGACGCACGTGTTTTGTCTGAGCAACGATCCATGATCGTCTCGTGTGATAGAATAGTGTACGTGTCCATGGCCCTCTCACGTTCGAAGAGAAGCATGTCGTAGAGGGTTCCGAAGGTCAGCGCAGGTGACGAGAACTTCAGTTCCCCCTTCATATACTGGTCGAACTTAGCCATGTCGGTAAGCGCAACCTTGAGGGAGGAGTACGACAGGTGCGGCTTGTCATACCGCTCCTGAAGTACCTCTGGGATGTTAATCATAGCCAGCAGTTGATGTTGAGATCAACTTCGATGGCTTTCTCAAGGGCCTTGAGGGACTTGTCTCCGAAGTTGCGAAACTTCAGGTAGTCCTGCTTGCTGAACTTGAGTACCTGTTCGACGGTTCGGATGTCCGCCATCTCCAGTGTGTTCTGGACTCGGATTGGCAGGTTGAGATCTACAACCTCGACATCCAACACGCTTCGGTATGTGCGCTTGAACTCAATCATCGCACAAACTTCTTGAGCCCAGCAACCTGCTTCTCGGTGAGCTGCTCCTTGTACTTGCTGTAGATGGAGTCGAACGCCTTTTGCTTGTCAGTGGATGACTTGATGTAACTCACAGCCTTGTCCATGATGTTCTCAACGGGGGCGTCAGCCTTCGCTGGGGCGGGTGAGCCTTGCTTTGCGATTGCATCTTGGACTTCATTAGCCGACGCAATAGACGTGTCGATTCCGATTCCGAGCATTGCCAAGGCACGACCGATCGCTGATGTCTCACAGTTCTCGACGTAGCTTGTCTTGTTGATGTTGCTTGACCCGCGCTCCTCGTGGGCGTGACCCACTGCGATGACACGACCTGCCGTGTCTGCGATAGTCGCTTTACATACTGCTTGCTCGGAGTCAAGAACACTGAACTCTGACATGAGTGTCCAGTTCTTGTACTGCTCTTCCTGGCGAAAGAACTTGATGCGTTCGTTGACTTCAACGTACTGCTTCCCCCGAATGTTGGTGGTTTTGAATTTGTAATTGCTCATAGAACGAGTTTTGGATTAAAAATTTTTCTCTAAGAAGTTCTGCGACTTGGGAGTTGATGAAGTCGATCCTGTCTGTCTTGGCTGTGCCATCGAACAGGGTGTCGACTACATACTTGGCGTTGTCATACACCTCGGCATACCCATCCCATGTTTCAAGGTTCATGTCATGGCATTTGCCGTAATGATTGAGGGTGGTCCTGTCTTTGTCGAGGACCTTGGCAGTTAGTGCGTACCCAATACGTTGGGATAGTGCGACACCAAATGCTTGGCGAGGTTGGGAGTACATGATCCCCCGTCCAACGGGTTTGTAGCTAAGTCCGATCGAGTCATAGTATATTTTTCTAGCTTTAATCCCATCGGCAACTAGGCCGTCTGGATTCTCAAATTTACGATGGGCTTGTGGATTATACATAGGTTTACTGAATTTTTTCTCGAATTTTTTCTTGGATGTCGCAGTACACCTGCATTGCAAGCATGACAACCTCCATGGTTTCTGACAGGCTGTTGAGCATGCCCTCTACTTCAATGGCGGTGTACTCTGACTGGTCTACAATCTTGGGTATTGTCATCTCGTTGGCCTGACGGCAGTGCTCGACGAACTCTGCGAGTCCTGCGCTGATGGGCATGCGGGACCAATCCTCGACGTCGTACTCGATGATGTCCTCCATGGCGAACATGCGGGCAAGCCCGACTGATCGTGAGTCAAAGTCGTACTCATCGAGGATGAACTTGATTGCTTCTTCGTTAGTCATGTGGGAACAGGTCTGGGTTCATGCGCATCCCTTCGTGGTTCACTACGATGAATGGCTCGTGGTGGGTGTATCGGTTCCATGCAACGTTGCTTGAAGGCGTGACGTAGATGCATCCGTTCCTGAAGTACCCGTAGATTACATTTTCCTCATTCATTGGTGTCAAATTTTTTGAGTGCTCGATCCATCTTGCGACGTCTTGCACGTGGGGTGTGTGTGTTTTTCTTGGATGAAACTGATTCGAGAAACTTCTGCTCTTTGGTTTTTTTAGAAGCCATAACTCTTCGCTGTTTTGTAGGCACTGAACATGCGTTCGCCCAGGTTTTTGTAGTCGGGTGCCCTCATGTTGCGTCGCTCCATTTGGCGTTCCCATAGTTCGTACTCCTTCATGAATCGAGAGAGCACAGCCTCAGCCACATGCTCGGTCGTGTAGGTGTTGTCATCGATGTAGTTCATCGTCTTGTAGTTTGAGTTTCATTTTTGCTTCCCAGTCCCGCACCATGCAGTCAAGCATCATCTTGTCTTGAGGGGATGCGGTCAATTCAAATCGTCTCATGCGGGCCTCTATCTCCGCCCACTTCTGATCGAGGTATGCCTGTGTCATCGGTCCAACTCGTTAAGGCGTGACATCTTGCGTTGGAACATCTCGATTTGGTCCTTCTGCAGTTTGTTCACCTCCTTGATTGCGCGGTGCGCTTTCTTCCAGACGTTGGTCTCGTGGACTTCGGCATTGTAGGCCTTGGCTAACTCGTCGACTTCGCTCTTGAGTTCTTCAATCTCCTTGGTGTACCCCATGCTCCTGCTCTTCTCTTCTACGAGCAGGGTGCAGGCTTCGTCCCACTTGTCCTCACGCTCTGCGAGTTGGTCCTTGAGCGTGGCAATCTCGTTACGCAAGTACTGGACGTTCTTCACCAGTGTTTCTCTGTCTTCTTTGCCCTCGTCAATGATGTTGTTGCCTTCGGCAATGATACCCTTGAGTCGTGTCACCTCACGTTCGAGTGCGGCCTCACGTCCTGTCTGCTCGACGATTTGGGCATTGAGTTCGTCGTTGCGCTCTTCCAAGTCTCCGTTCTCGTCGAGTAGCTTGTCGGCGTAGGCCTTCATC
>FUIF01016415.1_pt1 | contig 40795 bp, 70 predicted proteins | sample 1003461 | NCBI WGS metagenome assembly FUIF01 (sample SAMEA80401918, study PRJEB19352) | marine metagenome
CAGCTCGAGGCCATGGGCGGACAGGCCACGCAGTGGGCCGCCCGTCTCCGCGATGGAGCACAGCGCGGCACCGCAACGCCCGGCGCGTCCCATCTCGGATTGGCCGCGGCGCACGCACAACTCACCCGCACGAGCCCGGGGTATCGGCAGCTGATGCGCGAGCTCGAAGAGTACCGAAACCGGAACGAGGAATAGACATGGCAGACCCCGCATCCCTTCAAACGGCTGAGCAGCCGGTCGCGGTAGCGCCCTCTCCGGGCGTCGCGAAAGAGCTGATCGCCAGCGTGACCCTGACGCAGAACTTCAACAACGCGATCAGCGTTGTTCGGTCGTGCTACGACGTGCGCCGGCTGATTCTGCTCGTGGACTACGCGGCCCACGCGAGCGCCACGGACGCGACGGTCGACATCTTGGTGATGTTCTCGAACGACCAGGCTGCGCCCGCGATCGGCGATGACAGCTGGTACGCCGCGCCCGTGTACGACACGAGCCCGACCGATGCGGACATCGCTGGGGCTGTAACACTTCCGACCAACGCGGACTTCTCGAGGGGTCCGAACTTTCGCGTTCTGAAGGCCGGCGGCCTCATCCTGCAAACGATGCCGGCGAGCTCGTCCGAGGAGGTCCGACAGCGGTTCACCGTCGACGTATCGGACGCACGCTGGTTCTACGCGGCTGCGATTCAGCAGGGCGATACCACCAACTTCGGCACCCTCCAGGTCGACTACGCGCTGAGCCTGTGATGTCGGTCATCCAAAGCACACAGGGGCCGGCGACCTCGCTGGTCCACACCCCAACGTCGTCCCCGCCGCTTCCGTGGAGCGCGGGGTCTTGGGGCGGCGCTGCGCGCAGCTACCTCATCGAGTACAGCGAAACGGCATCGTCGCAGATCGCCAACGCCACCGCCGTTGCCGCGGGTCTCTACGGCGGGACGACCTACAAGATCGATCTGACCACCACCACGCTCGATGACAATCAGTACGTCTACCACATCAACGGCAACAACTTTCTCCGCGTAGACGGCACCGCTGGCCGCGTGCGGATGAAGGTCGCTGGGACGAACAACGATGTCTCGGTAACGGTCGTGGCCGGTCAGCTCGCCACCGTGACGGTCGACTGGGTTGGGGAGCTCGTGAGCGTGACCGGTTGGAGCGCGGGCGCGGCGAACGCCCTCGGTGCATCGGACTGGTCTGCGCTCGGCGGCGACCTCTACGTGGGTCGCGACTCGGGCGGAACCAACGTTTTCGACTACGGAACCCTCACGAGGCCCTACCTATGACCCGCCTTCTCCTCGCCCTCGTCCTCGCTGGCTGCGGCGCGTCCGATCTCGGCGTCTCCCGGCTCGCCCTGACCGATGCGGGACCGAGCTGCACGGGCGACCCGTCCTCTGCCCGGTGGACTCCCCACACGATCGCGCCCGACATCATCCGCGGGAGCGTGGAACAGCATGCTGACGGTGCAGCGGTGGCCGATTTCGATGGCGACGGACTGATCGACATCGCGCACGCGTGGGAGCGCGGAGACACGGTCGGCGTCTCGCTTCATCCCGGAGCCGGCAACTCACTGCTCACGGAGGGACACCCCTCTGCCCGAGGCTGGCCTCGCATCGACGTCGCTACCGATATCGATGCGGCCGAGGGCGTAGAGGCGGTCGACCTTGACGGCGACGGGGCTCCCGACCTGCTCTCCGCATCGTCTGTCGGCGGGGGCGGATTGGTCATTCACTGGAACGACGATGACGCGCTGTCGTGGCCTCGGATGACGCTGACCGACTCGGACGTGGTCTCCGACCGCTGGCTCGGTACGGCGACGGCGGACTGGTCGGGCGATGGTGGTGAATACGATGTCCTGTCGTTTGGCGAAACGTCGCGCCTCTACGTGTGGGAACAGCCAACAACGGGGCATCGCACAGCAACGAACTGGACGCGCACCCTCGCGGTCCGCGCACGATGGCCAATGTGGGCCTTCCCGTTTGACAACGACGACGACGGCGACCTCGACGTCCTGCTCGGGCTCCGTCGCACCGACACGGGGCTTCCTCCCGAAGGGTTTGCGTGGGCGGAGAACGGGACCACGGGCGGCGTTGACGGCACGTGGACGGTGCATTCCATCGGCGAGACCTCCGCAAAGGGCGCAGCCAACAACGACCGGCGTCAGGCAATGATCGGGTGCGCCGGTGACGTCGACGACGATGGGGACACGGACTTTGTTGCGCCCTATCTCGACGCTGGGACGTCGACGTGGTCGCACCTGCGGTGGTTCGAGAATGACGACTCCGCGACAACGTGGACCGACCACGCCATCTCGCTCCCGACCGAGCTGCTCTCGCGCGACATGAAGGGGTGCGCGCTGGCTGACATCGACCTTGACGGCGATCTCGACTTTTTCCTGACCACAGCCGGCAACCCCAACGCCAACGTCTGGTGGGTCGAGCAGACCAGCTCCTCCTGGAGCTTCCACGAGATCGCCGCGGCGAACTGGGAGTCCAAGCTCGACGCACCCGTCGCCGTTGACGTTGATGGCGACGGAGACGTCGACGTGGTGGTGACCGGCGAGGAGCGCGAGACCGGGGCGTCCTGGTTCGCCAACGAAAGGTGCGATCCGTGACACGCGACTCCGACCCGTCTGGGCTGAAGAAGACCATCATCGCGCCGGTCATCACGGCGCTCATCGTCGGGCTCATCACCGGGGCGGTGGGCTTCGTCATCAGCTTCTACGTGTCCGAGGCTCGACTCGACGCGCAGGAGACCGCGCTGGCGGAGCACCGGTCATCGACCGGCCACCCGCAGCTGCAGTCCAAGGTGGCGCGGCTCGAGCAGTCGGTCGACAACCTCGAAGCGGCCCAGGCACGAGAGTCTACGGTGCTCGAACAGCGTATGGATCGGATCGAGCGGACGCTGGACGCGATCGGACGCGACCAGAGCGAGATTCTCCGGTCCCTCCCAACCAGCTGGAGACGGGAGCGCGAACGAGAACGCTGATTCGGAGTCGACGGCGGGGCGCTCTCCAGTCGAGGGCTCACATCCCCCCCCCAATCTATCCCCGCCGTCGACTCGGGCTCAGCGCTCGGAGGTACGAAATGCAGAAGCTACGAATCAAATCCTGGCCCACCGCGGCCGTCGTCATGACGGGCATCGTCGGAACCGTTGTGGTTCTGGTGTTCGCTCCGGAGCACGCGCTCGAAGCGGCGTCTGGGCTCGGTGGTCTGGTGATCGGCGGCCTGCTCGATCGGCTGTTCGGGAAGAAGGAGCCGGCCGATGCCCAAAGCTGACCTCGTAACGCTGGGGCTCGTGCTGCTGCTGCTCGCGCTGTACGCGGCGGGGTGCTCGTCGGGCCCTCAGATCCCGGTGCAGGGGACACCGGTCACGATCCAGATTGAGGCGCAGGTGACGTGTGGCGGCGAGGTGCCGGTCACCGAGCTGACGGCGCCGTCCGAGCACACACAAGGCCCTCAGCCGTCCGGAGCGTGCTCTCTGAGCGTGTGGGTCGACTCCCCTGCGACGTCGAACCAGAGAACTCAGGGTATCGAGACTGGCGAGGTTGGGGTCGATGCCGCGGCGAACGTCTCGCTGCCCACGGGCGGCACGTGAGCCACACCCGAGACGAGGTCATCGACGCAGTCACCTGCGAGCTGCTCGACCAGGAGCTGCTCGAGGGTCCCGAGGCACGCATCTTCGCGGACAACGTTGCGGACCGGCTGCGCATGGTCGAGGCTCCCGAGGAGCCCGAGCCGGATTCGCGGACTCGGTTCTTCGATCTGCGCAGCGTGCAGTCGAAGCGGCACAAGAAGACCAAGCGCGTCGGTGGCCGAACCGTCAAGCGCGACCCGCGTACGGTCGACTCGGTTGTGGTGCACCAGACCGCCATCGAGTACGGCCTGAGCAAGCGGCAGATCGATGCGGCCGCTGGAGACCGTGACCTTGCGCTCGCGTATCGCGGGCTCAACGCTGCTTGCCACGCCATCGCGTTCCGAAGCGGGGTCTACGTCGCGACCCATCCGCTCGTGCATTACGTGAACCATGGGCACGGATTCAACGCGCATTCGCTCGGCCTCGAGATCGAAGGTCGGTACCCCGGCCTAATGGATGACCCGAGCACCGCGCCGAGGGAGGACCTGCGTACGACGTGGCGTGGGAACCCCTCCGAGATGACTGATCTGGTCATCGAAACCGCGTGTGAGGCGCTCCGGTATCTGGTCGAAGAAGGGCGCGCGTCGGGAATGCCGATCCGCCGCGTCTATGCTCACCGGCAGTCGAAGGGCAACCGAGTGAGCGACCCGGGCCAGGAGATTTGGGAGCGCGTCGTCCTCGGCTTCGCGGTGCCTGAGCTGGGGCTCGAGACGATGCCGCGGGTCATCTCAAGGGACGGGAATCCGGTCCCCAAAGAGTGGGACCCGGCGGGGTTCGGGCCGTATTAGGCCGCTCCCACCATCCCCCGCACCGACCACCGATCCCCGCCCCAGCGCCAGTGCCCGGAGCTCGGCTCATAGAGCCCCACGAGCCGGACACCGGCGAACCGCCACCAAACAATCACGGCGGGCCTCATCGGCCCAGCCGGCACGGGGTTTCTCCGGCATCATGCCCGGATGTCCCACTCGATCTCCTACGGCGACCGCCGAGGCCGCTGCACCGTGTGCGGCGAGCTTCTCGGTGCCGAAGAGCACTGGATCACCGAGCACCCTGACGGCGAGCACACGAAGTGCCGCGACTGGTCGGCGCTGCCGTACCCGAACAGCAAGATCCTCGCGAAGCTGCGCAGGCGTCGACGCGCGCTCAAAGCCGCGCTGGACGAGGTCGACGCATGCGGTCGGTGGATGCGCGCCGCCGAGCGCCGCTGGCCTAGTGGGGCCGTCGATCACCAGCTCGAGCTCGGCGGCCGGCTCGACCGCGTGAAGAGCGCGCTCGGGAAGTGCGACGGACCGCTGCGCTAGTGCCGCGGCTTGTCCTGGCTCTTGGGAAACTCGCCGGCAACAACCTCGAAGCCCTCCGGCACGCCCTCGCCTCGTAGCGCGTACGCCATCTCGAGGCAACACGGTCCGATCTGCTGGGTCACCGTCCCGCCCTCGGGTTGCGGGAGCTCGATCGGAGCGGTGTACTCCGCGCCGTTCTCGCACATCGAGCAGAGGGGCATCCGCTCAGTCTGGCTCACCAGGGGGCGCCGGGCCACGGGAGCGGCTCGGGCGGGGCGTCTCGGGGGTCGTCGGGTTCCATGCCGGCTCGGACGCTGGGGGCTCGGGCGGACTGACGGATCCGCTCAAGCGCGCGCCGCAGGGGACGCACAGGGCGTTTACCGGGCCGATGGGGCGGTTCCTCTCGGCGTGCCCGAATCGTCTTGTGCAACGCACGCAACGAAGACTGGGGGGCATCATCGAAAGTCGTGCTCCCGGATGACCTCCTCGAGGACGTCTCGGCGTACCCATCGCCGGCGTGCTTTGGGCTTGGGGGGCACCCGAAGCGGGTCGGGTGGTTCTGCCTCGAGCGGCTCTGCCTCAATCGCGTCGAGAAGGTCGTTGATCTGATCGATGCAGCGGTCCGCGTGCTTGTAGAGCAGGCCCCAGTCCCGTTGCTTTAGGTCGCTGTGCAGCGCACTCATCATGCTCCGGACACGCTCGCACAGCCGCTCAACCTCGGCATCCGAGACGCGTCTGGTGATGGCCTCACCCACCGTTCCGCTCCCTGTGCTCTCGGATGGCGGCGATGAGTGCGTCATCCGCGTCGATCCACGCCTGCCACTGTTCCTCTGTGAGGTCGACAGGGTCGGTAGTCATCACGACGCGTGTCGTTCGGACGTGCGCCAACAGCTGAGGCCAGATCGAGAGCAGGAGAGCGGTGGCCGGAGCGTCGGTGTGGTATTGGCACTCCGCGATGATGTCCTGATCGTTCGCCACGAAGTCGCCGAACTTGCCTGCAACGCGGATGGGGCCGTGACGACCCGGCGGGTTCTCCATGCGCTCCAACACCGCGCGCGCCCAGTCGAGTTCATCGGTCATCGTCGCCCCCTCAGCACGTCTTGGATTCGCCAGATGGCTTCGCGGTAGTCCTTCACCAGGTGGGGGTTCTCGGGCGGCGCTTCAATCTCCGCGACGATCCGTTCGATCTTCACGAGCTTCGCTTCGGCGACATCGAGAGCCATCTGCTCGTGAGACGGGTAGGGTTCACCGGGCATCCAACACCTCCTCCAGCTTGGCTTCGAGGGCCACACTCGCCCGCTCGTACCGTTCGACAGCGGCGACAGCGTTTCCGCATTTGTGGCACCAGTCGAGACCGGGAAATGCATGGTCGGCGCAGTAGGTAACCGCCATGAACTCTGCCGCCTGCGCCACCGCGATCAGCTCGGGGACCGCCTCGAGAACAGCGAACGCTTCCTCGTTGGATTCGGCGTTGTCGAGCATCTCCGCCAGCTTGTCCAGGTTGCTCATGAGTCGTCTCCGTCGAGGATGCGCTCAATGGCCATCGAGTGGTCGCGCGAATAGGGGTCGCTATGGAGGGACCAGCGAAACGCCAGCTCCCGCACCTTGGCTAGCTTCTCCCGCGCCGTGTCCTCGTTTTCCATGGCCTTCACCACGGGGGCGATGACCTTCTCGTCTGGCCGCTTCTTTTGGACCCACCGAACGAGCCCGGGCCACCCCTCAGTGCGATGGACTGCGGCCAGCTCCGGCGCCTCCGCGAACGTCGCCTCTTCCCAGTCCGCGCAGGCATAGGCGAACGTGTCGGAGCACATGACCAGCAGCCGCGGACGTCCCTCTAGAACCACCGGATATGCAGACCAGAACTGGCTGTTGTGGTCTCGCGTTTCCACGGGCTCACCGTCCTGCCACACGATGAAGGCGGACTCCTGGCTCAGCAGATAGAAGGCCGCTCGGTAGCCCTCGAGGCGCGCCTCCAACTCGGCCACGCGGGCACGGAACTCCCGGAGCCTGTCAGCTGCACGTGCCGTTGCCTTCTTGCACGCACCTGGGGGCGGGTGCTCTTGGCAGAGGTCGACCAGCCATCCGAGTTCGTCTCCGCCATCCTGCTGCAGCTCACCCATCGGAGGGCTCCTCGGTGAGGGCACGATTCAGCAGCGCACCGATCCCGCGCACCGCTTCCTCGCAGGCCATTGCCTCGACATCGCCGTCCACGTCGAACGCGGAGAGATCGGCATCGGGGTACTCGCGCAGAACCGCCCGGGCCTGCTCGTCGCTGAGTCTGGGAAGCTCACCCATCGGAGGGCTCCTCGACGACGACGGCGAGCACCTTGGGCTTTCCGATGAGCACGGCCTTGCATCGGCGCTCAATGCCTACCGTGTCGCTCTTCACCTTGAATCCTTCCTTCGCAGCTCGGAGCAGCCACGAAAGGTCAGCCATCGCTAGTTCCAGTGCCTGCCTGTAGATTTGGTCAAGCTTGCAGTCCTGGCCCCAATCGCCTCCGCTCGGTGTGATTTCGAGCGTGACTCGGATTCGGGCCGATGCCTTCACTTTATGCTCACTCATCGGAGGGCTCCTCGGGCAGAAGCGCGTCGAGCCACGCCTGCATCGCTCTGGCGTATCTACGGAGCGCGCTCGTCGCCTCGGCCTTCGCCTGGTAGGGGCTGCACTCCTGGCCTCGGAACGGCCCCTCGGCGTCGACCATGTCTCCAACCCCTTCGACGTATGCGACCCATCGCCCACTGGGCCACACGGACGCAAACACGTAGCCGTTGCCGTAGACCCAACTGCGGTCCAAGAGCTGGGTCCACTCAGGGCAGTTGCCCGACTGGTTCCCCGTCTCGGGTGTATCCGGCTTGCTCATGGCCACTCCGAACAGGCGACGACTCGCCCTCTCATGTCTCTGCGCACCTGCCTCGCTTGCTCGACCGCGGCAGACCACATATTGGTGTCGGGCTCGCCCTCGGTCTTACAGGTGAGGGTCCGCGCCTCGGCCTCGGGCACCTCCCGAATGTCGGACTCGGTGGGTCGCTCCCAGTGCTCGCGGTCAAACTCCACGCCCTCGGCGTCCTCGATCGCCGCGACGATGGAGGCGGGCGTGCCGGTCGTGCTCAGGACCCAGTAATGCGCCCCCGCGAGGTCGACCCGGAAGAGGCGGAAGACGCCCAATCCCGAGTCGCTCGGTGCTTCCGGAGAAATCCCCCCTAACTCTTTGGTATCGCTGGGGAGGGTTTCGGATTCGGTCTCCGTTGCTCTACGAGTCACGCCGCGTGCTCCTGCATCTTCGCGGCGAACCACTCGTCCTCGCCGAGCCACCGACCGCTTTCCGACGGCGCTTCGGGGCCGGCCTCGTGGGGCTCCCACCGCTCCCCGATCTGCGCGGCGTGCCGGCCGTAGCACGACAACACGAGGTCACGCGCTGCGTCGGCATCCTCGGCGAAGACCATTCCGACGTAGGTCTGATGGTCCTCCCCGTAGCCGCTGCACCACCCACGCATATCGTCGGGCCACGACTCCGCGAAGTCTTCGAGGGGGAGCCCATCTGGAACCTCCCACCCACACCAAAACGGACGCTTCGCCATCACGCACCTCTCCCTCTGCGCGGCTGACCCGCGCGGTCCTCTTCGTCTTCCTCGTTCGCCCAGTCGGCCACAGCCTGCGCGAGCTCGAGCCCGCGGCTGATGGCGTGCGGGTCGTCCGCCGCAACCGACTCACAGAAGCGAATCGCGGCTTCGATGATCGGGACACCGTGTCCCGAAAGGGCTGAATCAGGGTCTTCGCTGGCCTTCGTAGGCAGCAAAACCAACAGGTTTTCGGGCGTCAGGACCCCGTCGACAGACTGGGGGTCTGGGGGTCGCTGGTTCGAATCCAGTCGCCCCGATAGGGAGAAGGCCCGCGAATCATTGAGGTTCGCGGGTTTTCGCTTTCCGTCGCCCCTACCCTCGCGCTCAGCTCGGTGTCCCGAATGGTATCCCGATAGCTCGAGCGCCTTCCTCGCTGCCGACTGTCGTGCATGCGCGTAGCCGTCCGTCGTCGTCGCTCGCTTGTGTCCGACGAGGTAGCCGACGCCGGTGAGCGACGCGCCCTGATCGAGTAGCGCGGTGGTGCGCGCATGGCGGAAGTCGTGGTTCCCGATGTGCCGAACGAGGTGCTCGGGCACGCCGGCGATCCGCGCCGCCTTGCGCAGGGACTTCCGGTGGTCGGCCTTCGTGAACAGTGGGCCCCGCTTCGGGACGACCGAATCGAGCGCCTCTCGAGCCGCCTCGGTGAGCGGGAGCTCGCGCTCGAAGCTGGACTTGTCCGCCTCTTTGCGGACGCGGAGCACGCTCGAGCCGCGGCGGTAGTCGTCGGGGGCACGCAGCCGAAGGAGGTTGCCGCGCCGGAGCCCGGTCTCCCACAGCACCCGGAAGTAGGCGCGGCACACAGCTCCGGAGCGGAGGCGCTCGGGGAGGTTCGCCAGGATGATTTCGACCTGCTCCGGGGTGAGATCGACCAGCTGCCGCTTTCGAGCTCGAGTCCCGGTGGCCCCTTTCCGCGGCGTCGGGACCTTCACCGGCTCGGTGAGCAGTCCGATATCCTCTCGCGCCGCCCAGTCGACGAGCGATTGCAGGGCCGAGCACTCTTTGCGGACCGTCTCCGCGAGCACATGGTCGAGCCCGCATCCTCACGTAGCGTGCGAGACAGACCGGATCGGTGAGGTCGCCTCCGTCCTCGAAGAATGGAATCCAATGCGCGTCGGCGTACATCGTCCAGCACTCGATCGTGTCGGGTCGCACCTCGCGCTCGACCGTTGCGAGCCAGCCGCCGATCAGATCGGGCACCTCGTAACCGGCAAGCGATGTGCGCTTGTGAGCTCGGCCGAGCTTTATCCCTTCGACGATCGCCGCCGCGACATTTTGAGCCCGGCTGCGATCTGTGCAGCGCGTGGTCCGGTGATAGCGGCGACCCGCCCAGCGGAAGCGGACGCGCCAAACTCCGGTTCGGCTATCTCGGTTGAGGGTCCAACCTTCTGCTTTTCGAGCCATGTCAGCAGGTCCTTTCGATCGAATCGTACCAGCGTGCCGATCATCACGTGGGGCAGCTCTTTCATGACGTGTCGCTTGAACGTCTGGAGTGAGACGCGGAGCAACTGGGCCGCTTCCTCGCGAGTGAGAAGCACCGCGCGCAGCCCTTCGGTTGCGTCACTCATCGGCCAGCTCCGCGCGTCGACGGTCGCGCCACTTCAGCCAACGAACGAGCCTGTCCCGGACGAGGGTGTAACGCGTGCTGTCGTTGACCTCGATCAGCTTGCTGCCGAACCCGAACCCATAGAGGTCGCCTTCCCGGACCTTCGTGTAGAACAGGCGGCGGTGAAGATCGCACGGTCCACCGGGCGGGTCCTCCGGCCTGAACGGACCCCGGTCACACTCGCAGTGCGAGAAGATGATGGCCTTGGCCCATGCGATGTAGGCGCCGTGCTTCGACAGGTACCGCCGCGACGTTCCGGGCGCGCGGTAGGTCGGACGCAGCTCTTTGAGGATTTCGTCGCTCACATCCCCCTCCCCTCACGCGACCACCCGAGCAGCGCAATCACCGCGAGGACCCAGGACATCTCTTCTCGACGCTGTGCATCGATCGCGTCGGACATCGTCATGGCGAACCAGAAGTGGGCCTTCGAGATCTTCACGGGGTCCTCGGTGCCGCCGAGGCCGAGGCCGTACTCTTCGAGCAAATCGATCTCGCGTTCGGCATCTCGGGCGGACTCCCGCGCTCCCCCGACCGCGCGCACGATCCGGTACCAAGACGACTCGAGGGGCGGGGTCATGCCGCCTCCGCTTCTGCCACGGCTCGGATCGCAGCCCGCGCAGCTCGCATCCACTCCCGCGACGGACGGATGCCGTTCTGGGGAACGCACTGCTTACGGTTGAACGTGCGCCAGACCTCGCGCTGGATGTCCGCGGGAACCATGCGCCAATGACGCAGGCACATGAGGTGACGTGGGGGACACGGCGCCGAGCACCGCAACGCATGGCAGGTGTGCTTCACGACCACCACCCCCACCCCACCGGCACGGTCCACGGAAACAGCAGCGGCCAGCCCAGCTCGGACAGCGGCGTGCCAGATGCCCAGTCGTCGAGCCATTCGATCCAGCCGAAGATGAAGAACGCGAGGAGGGTTCGCATCACCACCACTCCACATCGCAGAGCCCGGGCTCCTGCTGGAGATCGAGCACGATGATTTCGTCGGTGCCGCCGCTGCCCGTGTACTTCGGACGGAGCCGGAGCCTGCGCTCTTTGCGGATCCACCAGTCCTCACCGATGCGCGACCAGATGTTTCCCCATCGGCTGAGCCCGTGCATCGATCGCGTCGGGATGTGGAGGATGATGCGCCGCGCGTCGTTCATCATCTTGGCGATGTGGGCGCACTCTTCGCCCCCGTTGTAGGGCGGGTTCGCGATGATGAGGTCGTATTTGATGCGCTTCGTTCGGAGGAGATAGTCCTCGTTGTAGACGTTGCAGGTTCGCTGCTTTTTCAGCTCCGCCGCCCAGCGCGGGTCCAGCTCGATCGCGTCGATTTGCGCGGCTGTGCTCACCTCCCGAATCGCGTGCACCAATGCGCCACGTCCGGCCGACGGCTCGAGCACCCGGAGTAGCCGCCCCTCGTTCGCCGCCCGGTCGAAGTCCTCGCGAGCTAGCGCGGCCATCTTCATCGCCAGTGCAGGCGGCGTGAAAAACTGCGCACGCTCGGCGATGGGCTCGGGGCCGACCTCCGGGATCGAGACTTGGCGGCGTCCGTTGACATAGAGGGGCATCAGGCGGCCTCCCCGAACCCAAGCCACTTCCGAACGTCGGCGCCGCTGACCCCGTGTTTGCCCGCGTGTCGGATCACCATGTCGACCTTGCCGCGGGCCACGACGCGCTGGCCGTAGAGGCCGCACCACTCTTGGATGGCGTCCGCCTCGCGGCACGATGACAGCGGGATTTCGCTCTTTGGTGCCGCACAGCTCGCTTCGCCCTGTGGCTCAGGTACAGGCTCGCTCTCCGCGTCGATGACCTGCACGTCGATCGGCATGGGCTCGTCCGCCTTCGTGCGCTTCGGTTTCGGCGTCGCGTCGATCGGCGGGCCTGCCTGGTCCATTTCCTCGGGTGCGTAGATGCCGCTCAGGTCCTGGGGGAACGCGGTACGCAGCGCGAGTGCCTCCGCGCACTTCGCGATCATCACCTCGGGCATGTTCCGCCACATCGGCATGAGGCCGTTCTTTCCCTTCGCCGCGTACGACTCGAACCGAGCAACGCGCATCAGCGGCTCACGGAATCCAGCTCGGTACACGCCGACACGCGCAGCGGCGGGTGGCTTGCTCTGAAGCCAAACGTCCGTCCATTTGCCGTCGCGGTCACACCACTGGATGGGTGTCTGTCCCTCGTAGCGCCCGGTGCGCTCAGCGATCGCGCGGAATCCGTCGATGCTGACCTGGATGGACATCACCTCGCGCTGCTCTTTGCGGTCCCAGCGTTTGACCGCGTAGATCTGCTTCGCGAACGGGTCGAGTGCGAGGCGCTCCGCAGCCTTGATGAAAAGCGCAAGCTCGTTGTCGGTCACGCCGCGCGCGATCGTGTCCTTGATGAGCTGGACCTGCTCTTCGTTGATGCCGCCGCTCTTCGCTAGCTTGTCGCTCATGACCGCGCCTCAAAGGTGATGATTCCTGGATTGAACCCGCTCTCGACCAGCCGGGTGCGCTGCTCCTGGCCGATGCCCCAGCGCCACAGCCAATCCAGCGAGCGCGAGACCATCGCGTATCCGCCCGCCTGACAGTCCCACCCGGTGTAGTCGCACCACGCGTCCAGGAAGAGGTACCAGTCACCGCACTGGAAGAGTCCGATCCACGACGCTTCGTCGTTCTCGCCGTCGACGGTGCGCAGCGCCACGGTGACGTCGGTAGGCGCGAAGGCGCGGCCTATCTTGTCGGTGGCTGGCGCGTCGCTTCGAATCCACATCGGGTCCTCGGCGTACGCGAAGGCCTCTTTCCAGTCGCAATCTGCTTCCCAACTCACGCTGCCCTCTCAATCTCAGGTTTCATTGCCCGAAGCTTCTCCACGATCTCCCAACCTTCTTCACAGGCCCCACGGATGTCGCTGATGACCCTGTCGTCGCGCTCAACAATCCACGTAACGACGGGGCCCGACGGCTTCCCGGCGTGGTCCTTCCAGTCGGCGCCCCACCCTTCGCCTTCGACGATCAGGCCGAGCTCGGCGGTCGTGCACGCCATCTGCGACTGCTTCTGGAGGGCGATGTGCTCCGGCAGCCGCCGGTCGTACGGGTGGACGCTGCACTTCATGTCCGCCGTGATCAGCTCACCCCACAGCGACCGGCAAACGGCATCGAGCGTGACGGCGTGTCGGAAGCACTCGCGATCGATCCACGGCCACGCCTCCGGAAGGTCGACCGCGTCGATGTGGCGGATGGTGCTGGCCACGATGTCGAGCTGTTCGACGTGCGCGCCGGCGGTCCTGCGGTGCACCATGTGGCGCCACTGTCGGAGCAGCTCATGCTCGAGAGCGAGGCCTCGGGCCGCCGGCTTACTGCGTTTGAGCGGCGGGATGATTCCGGCTTTCACGAAGAACAGGCGCGGGTAGCGTCCGAATTCGTCTACCGTGATTGGCTTCGCCTTCCTCAGCGTCCAAGACGACTTGGACCACAGGTCGGGAGACCGACGCCCGAGCGCGACCATGAGCGAGCCGATGTCGGAGCCGCCGAAGTGCTTCTGACGCTTGCGCAGCCACGCGCTCGGCGGTTCGTAGAAGTCCGGCTTACGGCCGCGGGGCTCCTCGGCCATCGCAGCGGCGATGTCGTCGAGATTCATTCTTCTTCGTCCAGCGCCGCGAGGGCCTCGTAGAGATTCTTGCGCGAGCACGCCTCGCATCGCTGCGAATGCACCCGACGGCTCTCCATGCCGATAGAGAGCACGCCCGCGGTGATGCGCTCGTCGCAGTCCTGACACCGCATCACGCCGAACTGGCGGCTGACGAACACCAGCGCCTTACCCTCTTTCATTCCGCCGCCTCCACGGTGATCGACGCTGCGCAGTCGTCGCACAGCGGGACGTCCGGGCTCGCGTAGTGCGTCGCGCCTCGAAGGCCACAGTGGTCGCAGAGGTACTCGCTTGCGTCGATGACGGTCCCGGTCAGCGCAACGGCACGGCGCGCGTACGCGCGCTCTTGGCGCTCGTACGCTTCGGGCTCGACAGAGACGGCTGCGAGTGCCGCACGGATGCGTTCGTCGCTCATTGCAGCAGGTCCTCGACCATCTCGGCGGCTTCATCGAAGGCGATGGCCCTTTCGTGGAGGCCGTCCTCTCGGCACTTCTCCGCCCGACCCCGCATCTCCTTGGCGAGCTGCAAGAGCCCACGTTGCTCGAGCCGGTTCACGACATGCTCCGGCAGCAATGAACGAGATGCCGGGCCAGCTCGCGGCTCAGGTCGCGCGATACGCGGTGGCCGTCATGGCGGCGGCGCAGGACGTCGCGCAGCTGGTCGCGGTAGTAGCGACGCAGGTAGAGCACGGTGGCCAGCTCTTGGGATGCGCGGTTCACGACAGCGGCTCCCACCACGAACGCTTCCGCGGTCGCTTGGGCTGTGCCTCGAGCGCGTCGATGCGCGCAGACAGCGAGACGACCGCCTTGCCGAGCTGCTCAATCGCGCGGGTGTGCGCCTTGATGGCCTTGAGTAGACCTTCGACGACCTCGGCGTTCACGACAGCCCCAGTCCGGCCTTGAGCCGCGCGATGTCCCGATCGAGCTGCGCGTCCAGCTCGAGGCGCCGGCGCTTTGCCGCGGCGGTGTGCGCACGGAGGCAGTCGGTGGCCTCCTGCTGACGGTCGATGCACGCGGCGAGGCGTTGCATGCTGCCCGAGCGGCGCGGGGTGCGACGGTCGGTCATCGCGACACCTTCACCAAGTTGGCGACCGGGACGTGGGTCACGATGCCCCCCAGACCCATGTAGCGAAGGTCGCACTCCTCCCCGCGCACGATAAGGACACGACAGCGACGCCCCCAGCGCAGAACAACGTCCCCGGCGCGAACATCACGGGATGTCATCGTTGCCGTCGGGTTTCTCGTCATGACGCCAACCTCCGGACCGCGCCACCGAGACGCTCATGGAGCAGGCGCTCAGCCTCCTCGCGCGTGGCGCCCTCGCCGATAGCGACGCGGCGGCTCAGTAGCTCTTGGACGCTTCCGAGATGCAGTTCGGCGGACCACGGCAGGCGGCGCCAGGGCCGGTACTGCACGACGATCGAGAAGCCGTCCTCCGAACCCCGCCAGAAGTTGGGGATCGGCGCCGGCTGCACCAACACGCCCAAAACCTCAAACCCGCTCGCTTCGTCCATCCGCGTGACCTCCTGAGATTGCACTCTAGTGAGTACACTATAGCGTGTCAAGAGGATTCCGGCCGGTTATGCTCGGCCCATGCGGGTATGGGTTGGGGTCGCTCTAGTGTTGGCCAGTGCGCTCGTTGGGTGCGGGGAGCGCTGCGAGCGGCTCACCATCACCACGCATGGGGGCACGTACCGCTCCTGGACTTCCGAGTCTGGGCGGCTTCGCTACGAACGTGACGGGGATCGAGTCACGGTGAATACGCCTGAGGACGCTCAGGACAACTCATGGGGTGACGCTCGCGACTTCGGCGAGCGAACGGTCGAGCTCGACGATGTCGACCAAATCAACTGCTCTCGTTAGCAGTACCCATTCGAAGACCTAGGAGCATCGCCTGGTAGAGGCCAATACTGGGCTCGATGCCTGAGGCAAAGCGTAGGGAGGCCATCGTGCGCCGCTCTTCCGCGGTCATTCCCTGCCCCGCCGCGGACTCCAGGAACGATTTCCACGCGATGTAGTGCGGCTCGTTCACGTCCTCCCCTTCTCCACGCAGGAAGGACGTTGAGACACCCAACACGACTGACGCTGCGGCGAGATTTTCGAGTGTCGGGACCGACTCATCTCGCTCCCAAGCCAAGATCGTTGTGTATGCGACACCGAGCGCCCTCTGGAACTGGGAACGGTTCATTCCGCGCGCCAGATATGCGGCCCGGATGCGCTGCCCCAGTGTTTCAGCGTTGGAGAGGTGCGGTTCGCCCATCCCCGTAATGATACCGAACCGTGGTCTACACGCTATAGAGTGCACACGCAACAGAATAACCATCTTGCATGAGGTGTCACTATAGTGTAAACCCTACAGCATGACGCTGGCGGAGTATTTTCGGAAGAAAGGCCGGGGGGCCAAGTCCCGTTTGGCCCGAGAGACGGGCCTCGCCTACTCCACCATCCATTGGATCGAGCGGGGGCGGAGCGAGCCCAAGCGCAAGACGGCCAAGCTGATTTCCGCTGCCACTGGAGGCGAGGTCACGGTCGCCGAGATCCTCGGGTTGGCGGAGGGTGAGGCGGCCTGATGTCATTGATTTGGGCTATCGGTCGGTCGCACGCGGATGCACAGGGGGCGGCGTCCGGTCTGGCACATGATGACGTGCACCGAGTCGCCGCGACCTCGGGTCGTGACGCGGTGCTCCGCCCACCACACGGCATCGCCACCGGTTTCGGGGTTGTTCGTCACGACCGGGTCGCTCAGCCGAGTGGCGAAGAGCGGCGACGAGCACCCGGGCACGAGAGCCAGGGTCAGAGCGGCGGCGGTCAGCAGTGTTCGCATGACCGGAGACTGCACGTCGCCTTGCCGGGGGATCAACCCATGACCCTCCTCGCCCTCGCTGCCTACACCGCGGTCGTTCTCCTGCTCGCGGCGACCGCCCACGCCCTTGAGGAGTGGACCGAATGAGCCTCGCCCAGGATGTCGCCGAGCTCGAGGCGGAAAACGCGGAGCTGCACGCGGAGAACGCCCGGCTGCGCAAAGAGGCCGGTCCGCGTCCAGAGCCTCTTCGTGACCGTGGTGTCGCAACGATGGTGCTCGAGGAGCTGCTCACGGCGAAGCGGCTGAACCCGAGTGAGAAGCGCGCGATCGCGACGGCGATCGCCTTCATGAGCGTTGCGGCTTTTCGGGAGGCGGGGTGAGCAAGGGCGCCAAGCCGTGGCGGAAGTGGTGGCGCGAGCACACGCGCTCGCCGCGCTTCAACGCCCTCCCCCTCGAAGCCCGCGGGCTCATGGCCGAGCTCGTTGCGCACGTCGACGATGATGGGCGCCTCGACATCGGTTCGCCGAAGAAGGCGATCCTTTGGCGATACATCGGAGCGCACCCGGAGGAGCGTCGGCGGCTCACCCGCCACCTCGCGTCGCTGATGGAAATCGGGGCCGTCGAGCAGACCGAAACGGGGTGGCTGCTCCCCGCATTTGGTCACCGACAAGGACGACGGAACGACCACGAATCGACCACGGATCGACGATCGAATGACCGTGCTTCGACCACCGATCGACCACGGAATGACCGTGCTTCGACCACCGATCGACCACGGAATGACCGTCGATCGACCACGGAACGACCGCGAAAAAGGCCTAACCCCGCGGAATCACGTCCTCGAAAAACACAAGAGGGAGAGGGAGAGAAAGAAGGAGAGAGAGAGGGAGATTCCCTACCTTCGGTAGGGCCCGTCGGGGTGGGTTCCACCCCTCCGCCCGCGTTGGTCCTCGCCTCCGATCCGAAGCCCCCGACGAAGCGCAAGCGGGCGAAGCCCAGACCCGCCAAGACCGCCGCCGTCTGGGAGGCGTACGCCGAAGCGTACGAACAGCGATATGGGGTGCTCCCGCTCCGCAACGCGGCGGTGAACGGGCAGCTCGCGAAGTTCATCGACGCCGTTGGTGCCGACGATGCGCCGGAGATCGCCCGGTTCTTCCTGAGCCACAACAGCCCGTACTACGTCCGGCGCGGTCACACGCCGAAGGAGCTCCTGGGCGACGCGCACACGCTTCGAACGCAGTGGCTCACCGGCCGCAAGACCACGAGCGGCGACGTCAAGAGCGCCGAGATGTTCGATGAGATGGCGGCGAAGTCTGAACGCGTCGATCGCTTGCTGGAGCAGATGGGATGAAGCTACCCGACGCCATCAGCGTGACGGCCGAAATGCTCGGCTACCCGCTTTCCGAGCTCGCGATTGCCGGCATGGCGCGCGCGCTTCGGGAGCACCCGCCGGCCGATGTCGCGACCGCGCTCAAACGGTGCTCGCGGGAGTGTCGCGGCCGGCTCACGCTCCCGGCGATCCTCGAGCGTCTGCCCGGTCAGGCACCCGGCCCGGATGAGGCGTGGAGCATCGCGAGCGGCGCGTACGACGAGGTCGATACGATCGTCTGGACCGGCGAGATGGCCGAGGCGTTCGGCCAGGTGCGGCAGATGACCGACAAGGTCGCCGCGCGGATGGCGTTTCGGGAGATCTACTCCCGGCTCGTCGCCGAATCGAACGAGATGCCGAGCTGGTTCGTCAGCCCCGGCCACGATCGGACGCGGCGCCTGCGTGCCGTGCAAGACGCGGTCGAAGCGAAGCGGCTCTCTGCCGAGCACCTGCGGGAGTTCGAACACCTCCCGACGCACCGCGCCCTTCCCCGAAGCCGGGACGATGTGCCGATGCTCCCGTCCGAAGCGGGCGAGGTCGGCCGGGCGTTGATCGCCAAGCTGCGTGCGGGAAGCGAGGCGGCGGAATGAGCCTCGAGATGCACGACCTACCGCACGTCACGGCGGTCCGAGCGGCGCGGAAGGTTTGGGACGCCGGGAGCGAAGCGATGTCCGCGCCGATGGCGGTCACGTCGACCTGGACGCAGCTCAGCAAGCTGGCGGGTCAGGCTCAGAACGCGAGCGACGCGGAGCACTGGCGCATGGCCGCGGCTCACCTTGCGGCGCACCCCGACTCGGTGGCTCGGCTGCTCGAGCAGGACGGCCGACGGAGGGCGGGATGACCGGCGGGCGACGCAAGAACGGCTGGAAGAACAACCACGGCATGCTGCGCAACCACGAGCGCGCAGAGGCCGAGTACCGCTGTCCGAAGAACCGCGTCTGTCCGGACTGCGGTGAACGGCACTGGCATCCGATGGGGCAGGACGTTTGCGTTCGGTGCGAGCTCGCGGCGGCGGTAGCGCGACGTCACGGGAGGACATGCCTGTGACCCCCGAAGAGAAACTCATCATGGCCGAGAAGATCGGCGCGGAGATTCGCCGGGTCCGACTCGACCGGGGCATCACGCAGGCACACCTGGCCAAGCTGACCGGCATCAAGCGTCCGAACGTGGCGCGCGCTGAGAACGGGCGGCACCTCCTGACGCTGGAGACGCTGGTCCGGCTCGGGAAGGCGCTGGGCGTCACGGCCGCGAGTCTCGTGGCGGCCGGGGAGCGCGACCCCGAGGTGGTCTACTTCGACGGTCCCGGCCAGGTGTTCCCGAACATCGAGGCGGCGTGCGAGGTCGCTGCGATCGAGGAGCACGAGAACGGCACGGCGACCGTGACGCTCCGCGCGAGCGACGCGAACAAGCACCCGACTCGCAACGTGTCGCTGGTGGCGATCGACGGGGGGAAGCGGTGAACTGCGACCGATGCGAGGCGCCCATCGATTACGGGCAAAGGGCGATTCGGTGGCGGAGTTACTTCCGGCCGAAGGGAGCGACGAAGGGGCGCTACCTCACGCTTTGCTCGGACTGTCGCCAGTCGTGGCGCGCGTGGGTACTCCAGACGCTCCGGCCGGATGTCGTCGAGCGCTTCCGAGCGGGAAAGGCGATGCCGTGAGCCCGTTTCGGCACAACAAGAAGCGAACGCCCAAGCTGGTCTGGGTCGGCGCAACCGAGCCGCCCGACTCCGAGAAGTACGGGCCAAACCTGCAGGAGCGCGAGACCGCTGCGATCGGGTGGCGCGCGTTTCGCTACCTCGCGGTCTTCATGGCCGGGGTGTTCGTTGGACTGTGGGTGATGTCGTGATCATCAGCGGGCCGACTGCGGCGGACATCATCCGGACCCACTTCCCAGGGGAGGTTTGGTCGGGTTCGATGTGCTGTCGAATCAACCCGGACAGCCTGTTGCTGTGCGCGTACGAGCCATCCGTCGAGATGGTCTTGGAGCTGCGGTGGGCAGGCCGACGCTTTCGCGTTCGTCGCAACGCGGCCTACCCCTATGACGCAATGGATCGGCGGTCCGCACTCAGGGCCTTTGGGGCCAACGTGCAGCGCGAGATCGACCTGGTCTTCGGTGAGTTGCTTTTCGGGCGGCTGGAGGCGGCGTCGTGATCATCCGCCCCACAGTCTGGGAAGCCCTGCTCATCGTGCTCTGCACCATCGTTGTGCTCGGCTCGGTTGCGCTGATGGTGCGCGCCGCAAACGCACAGGATTTCTCTGGGGGCGATCTCCAGCGCTCCCACCGCGCCCGGGCGGTCGGAAGCGTCTCCATGGTGGAGGCGACCCGGGCAACCTATGGGCTCACCGCCCTACCCCCGGACCGTGTCCCAAGTGCGGTTGTCATGCCCGGAGCCGCAGCGGGCGGGGAGCCTGCGGCACTTTCTCCGCGAGAACGGGCCTATGCCCTCGCGATCGCCCGTGTGAGTTTCAACGAGGCCGGTGCGTCCGAGCCGGACCTCGCGATGCTGCACGCCATCGCTGATGCGCGCGGGCGCTTGGCGTTCCTCAGGAGGCACTCCCGCTGCGTCATGGGCGTGCTCAGCCAAGAGCAGGCGTACGCGCGGCCGGGGCGCTGCCGGTGGACCAGGAACCTCCGCGTCGATGCGAGGCGACCGCGCGGGTGGAACGAGGCGATCGACGGGCCGTGGTCTCGGATGCGACCGGTGTGGCGTGCGCACCTGCGGATGGCTGCGGAGTACGTCTCGGGCGCGCGGCAGCTGATTGTGTGTCCGGTGACGCCGCGAAGCTGGGATGGCGCTCGATGGAGGGCGCAGATCGAAGCGCGCGGATGGACGGTGCTCGACTGCAAAGGGACGCGGAACCTGGGGGTGGTGCGATGAATGAGGAGTGCCTTCGAAGGGTGTCTGACCTCGAGCGGAGAGTAGACGAGGCCGAGCGCGGGCTTCGCGAGTCGGTCACGTCCGACGTGAAGCTAACCGCCGAGATTCGTGGCACCCAAAACGCGCAGGCCGAGAACTACATGCGTCTCGCTCGACGAATCGCAGTCTTGGAGCAAGCCGACAACAACGCGCTTCGGGCGGAGGTCGACACCGCAGAGGCCCTCTTGCACGACGAGAAGCAGCGCAAGGAGGGTTGGCGCGATCGAGCGCTACGCGCAGAGGCAACGCTGGCAAGAGTGTGCCGCGACCTCGGAATCGGGTGTGTCGATGGGGATTGAAGTCCGAGCCGTGTGCGATGCGTGCGATCAGCAATCGATCATCGACGCGTCGAGGGTCCAGGGGGTGGTCGTGTATTGCGTGGACCCGCCCGAGGGATGGGTGCGCGGTGAGCGCATCGGGGCGGACGGGCGCGTCTTCATCTGCCCCGACTGCTGGGGCTGGCTTCTCGAGCAGGGCGGGAAGGGGAAGTTGTGACCCGCTCGAACCTCATCGTCGTTGCCTGCGACCGTTGCGGGGCCGAGGAGACCGTCTCCGCTGGGTGGCAACCCCTCGGCTGGTTCGAGGTGGAGGTGCGGTACACGTCGTCCGCGACTCCGCCGAAGAAAGGACACGTCGGCACCCTCAGCCACGTTCAGGAACGTTTCGACCTCTGCCCAGCCTGTCGGACGGACTTTCTCCCGCGACTGAAGGTGGTCGAGCCGTGACCCGCTCGACCACAGAGGCGTGGGCCAACTACCACGAGGCCAAGGGTCGCGTAGAGGGCGCGATGGCCGTACTCAAAGACCTCCGGCAGCCTGAGCTTGCGGAGGCACGTCGGCATGCCCTCGGCTTTCTCGAAGAGGCGGGGGAGGCCTACGCGGAGGCGGAGCGTGTCCTCGTGCGCGAGGGTCGTGATCCAGAGAGTCTGAGGCCGATGAATCAGGCGTTCTGGACGTGGGCGCACGCCACGCTTCTCAGGGTGAGCGCATGACCTACCTGACGCCCCGACAGCGCGAGGTGCTCGACACCATCAAGCGTTACGCCGAGTGCTACGGCTTCCCGCCGACCGTGCGCGAGCTTGGCGAGATGCTCGGAATCAAGAGCACGAACGGCGTGAACGAGCACCTGCGAGCGCTCGAGAAGAAGGGCGCCATCGTGCGGTTCCCCGGACGCACCGGGACGCGCGCGATCGCGTACAAGCCGCGACACATGCGCGCGGTGAGGTTGCACGTGGAACGTCAGGAACGTGCGCGGAGGGTGGTCAACCTTGAGTAAGACCGGCCGAAAGCCCCGCGAGCAAGCTGCGAAGCGCGTTCAGCGAATGGACATCGTCCCCTACCTGAAGATGGGGATGAAGAAGAAGGACATCGCCGAGCTGTGCGGTGTACCCGTGCGCACGCTGTATCGGTGGGCGCAGAGCGACGAGGTGCGTGCCGCTTTGGGTGAGATCGAAGAGTCGATCCTTGAGGTGTCGAAGCAGCGCGCCACCGACATCGCGCAGAAGGCCTGGGACACGCTCGAGAACCTGATGGAGGAGAGCGCGGACGACCGGGTCAGGCTCGACGCCGCAAAGACCGTGCTGTCTCGGAAGGGCGCACCAGAGCAGACGGCAACGAAGAGTGACGTCAACCACACGGGCCCAGCGGCACAGGTTCTGTTTGCCCGGCTCGAGGACGCGGAAGACGCAGCGCGGAAGCTGCACTGAGAGGACACATGCGAATCGGACAAGAGGTAACCGCAGACGACCGGGACGAGCTCAGCGACAAGCTGGGGCGCTCGTTGCGCATCGGTGAGTGCCTGACGGCGGACGACGTCGCGCAGCTCGCCAGGCCGAAGAAGAAGGCCGCGAAGAAGCGAGCCAAGAAGAAGGCGAGCAAGCGGTGAACGTCCGCCCCTCGCACGACATGGTGCTGTTGGAGGTGCTGGACAGCGAAGTCCAGTTCACCTCGGGTGGGCTTGTCGTTTCGACCAGCGACAGGATGTACAAGCGAGCCAAGGTCCTCGCCGTCGGTCCGGGACGTCGACATCCAAAGACCGACGTGCGTCTCGCGATGGTCGTCGAGGTCGGGGAGACGGTCATCTACGAGGACTGGCGTACGCAGTGGCACTCCGGGCAATGGACCTGGCCGGGGCCGGGCGATCGGGCGTTGGTCCCGCAGGGTGCTGTGGTCGCGATGTTCGACTGCGACGACGACCCGGAGAACCACTGGGTCGAGTTCCAGCGGACGCACGGGGCGCCAAGCCGCGAGCTGCCGAAGCATTTCGATCCTGCCGAAGCGGGCGGGTCGTTCAACCGAAGGCTGATTCAATGAGCAAAGAGAAGCGACGCGGACGTCCGCCACAGCCGCGGGTGCACATGGTGGGTTTCGTCAAGACCAAGGGCGGCTATCAGCTCATCGAGGCGGACATCCCCGAGGGCACGCTCGACGCGCACGTTCGGAAGCGCCACGAGCCGGAGTTCCTGAAGTTCGTCGGGCCGCGCGCAGCTGAGGTGCTGATCGACGAAGCGGAGCGGAGGCAGCGGTGAGCGGCCGAATGAAAGAGCTCACCGAGCTGCTCGAGGCGCTCGACCGCGAAGGGCTCTCCTCGCTCAAGCGGGCGTCGATCGCGTACCACCTCGTTCAGGTCGATGCGCAGCGCGAAGACAAGGGCTCCGAGGTGGCGACCGAGCAGGCCTCTCGAGCTCGGAACGCGTGGCAGATGCACGGAATGCTCACGTGCCGCGTCGAGGACATTGAGCAGGGCCGGCGCCGAGCTGCGGACGTAGCGGACTCGCACATGTGCAGGGTCATCCGGGCGTTCCTCGGGCTGCACCCTGCGATCATCCACGACGAGCCGGAGATCATCCATTGACTCTTGCGCTCATCGTGTTGGGGTTGGCCGCGCTGGCGGCGGTGGGCACGTGCATGGCTACGGCCGTGGCGATGACCGACCGCGTCATTGCGTACCTGGACCGACGCGGTGAGCAGCGGGCCGTAGCGGAGTTTGCGGAGCGGCTCGAGGAGGTCGAGAAGAAGTCCCGCGAGGCGCTCACGAAGGCGCGCGACGTTCACAACGATTACGCGCTGAGGGGCAAGCGACGGTGACCCTCGCCCTCCCCGCTGATGTGGCTCGCGAGCAGTACGGAGACGAAGCCGTCAACCGTGCGGCGGCGGGCGTGTGCTGGCGGCGAGGGACGCTGCGCTATCGGTTCTCGCAGATTCAGCGGGAGTTCCGCGAGCTGTTCTACACCGTGGCGGTTCGCGTCGTGGTGTGGCTCACGTGTCGACGCTTCGGGAAGAGTCGCAGCGGCGGCGGCATCGCGACCGAGTACGCCCTGCGCTATCCGGGCATGTGGGTGCCGTACGCGGCGAGCACGGGCGTCCAGGTGCGCAACTTCATCGAGCCGCATCTCACCGCGATTGCGAACGAAGCGCCACCTGACTTGGCTCCGGAGCTCGTCGGCTACAAGTGGCGCTTTCCGCCGATGCAGTGGTACGACGCCGCGGGCAACCCGGTCCGTACGTTCGATGATGGCGGCATCGAAGTCGCGCGCTACAAGGGCAACGCGTTCGAGGAGAAGCTCCGCTCGAGCACGATCGTTACCGTCGGCTGCGAGGACGACCGGAAGGCCGACCGGCTGCGAGGACCCGGGACCGCGTGCGCCGTCGTCGATGAGGCACGGGACATCCCAAACCTGGGCTACGTGCTCGGCGAGGTGCTGGGCCCGATGTTGTGGGAGGCCTACCATGTCTGGGGCGAGACGGTCCGGCCGAAGATTCTCGTCCCCTCGACTGCCCCGCGCGAGCCGGACCACCCGTTCGTCGGCGTCATCGCTCGAGCGAAAGAGCGCGGCGCGTTCTGTCACGCGACGGTGTACGACTGCGACCACCTGACCGAACGGGCCATCGCCGAAGCCATCGAGGAGGCGGGCGGCGAGCATACCGAGGCCTGGAAGCGCGAGGGCCTGGCTCAGATGGTCAAGGACCCGGAGCTGGTCGTGCTGCCCGAGTTCAACCCCGAGGTGCACGTCGGAGTCCACGAGCGGCCAGAGTATTTCCTCCCGTGCGTCATCGGCGACACGGGCTTCGTTGACATGGATGTGATCGCCCTCGGCTATTACGACTTCAAGGCCGACATCTATGTGATCGAGGCCGAGGTCAAGATGCGCCGCGCGCGCTCCGACGACCTGGACAATGCCGTCGCTGCGCTCGAGCGCGAGTTGTGGGACGACCTGCCCGTGAAGCGGCGTCGTGTCGATGCGCCTCCGAAGGTCCGCGCGGACATGTCGAAGGAAGCGAACCAGGGCGACGCGGACGAAGAGGTCCGCCGCTGGTCCGCGGTCAGCCGCGACGGTGGAGACGGCAAAGGCCGCATGCGGGGGCTCGCCAACACCGTGCGTGTCATCTGCAGGCAGCGCCGCCTGAAGATTCACCCGCGGTGCAAGACGATCATCGCGCACGCCGAGTTCGCCCAGTGGGACACCACGCGCAAGAGCTTCAAGCGCGTCCTCGACGACAAGAAGCAGCCCCTGCACCACTACGATGGCGCGGCGGCGCTCTGTTACTTCGTCCGCGATGTGGACGACACGACGAATCCGTACCCGGCGCTCCCGCCCGGGACCACCGAGGAGAGCTACTACATCCCGCCTCACCTGCGCACTGATGCGAAGGAAAAGCGGCTGGCAGCGCTGTTCGGAAAGAGACGACGATGAGCGAGGACACGTACGACATCAACGAGCAGTATTGGCTCACCCTGCCTGAGGAGGATTTGGGCCAGGCGATGCAGGAGCGCTTCGACGATTACATCGAGGAGCTCGAACGGCGCGGGCGGTTGGATGACTACCGCCTGGCGTATCGTCGCTATTACGGCGAGGACCACGCTGGCACGAACACGTCCAACAAGGTCGGCTTCGGCGGTAAGCAGGGTGAGGTCTCGGAGATGGTGGTCAACCACTTCCGCTCGATCTTGACGTCCCTCATGAGCCTGACCACGGCGTCACGGCCCAGCTTCGAGGCGACGGCGACCGACGACAGTGCGGACGCCATGGTCGAGGTCGACCTGGCTGAGAGCATCTGGGAGTACGAGCTGTTCCAGGGCGCCGAGGTCGAAGTGGTCGACGCGGTGCGCCGCATGCTCATCCTCCAAGAAGGCGCGATCGGCGTGTTCTGGGAGGCTGGCGAGGGCGAGATCATCGGCCAGGAGGAGCCCACCGCGGTCACCGACGACGCGGGGGTGCCCGTGTTTGATGAGGAGACCGGCGAGCCAAAGTACGAAGAGGGCGCGCCCATTCATCAGGGCATGCTGCGCGTCGAGGCGCTGAGCCCGTACGACATCGCGCGCGACATGGGCACGCGGCACTTCAAGGACTGCAAATGGCACATGGTCAAGCGGCGATTCAACAAGTGGGACATCGCCGCGGAGTACGAGGAGCATCGGCAGGAGGTTCTTAGCCAGCCGTCGGTGGAGCAGGAGGACATCGACCGCGGGCTGTGGAAGGGCGACGTCGATAGCATCGGTCGGAAGTTCACCGATCAGATCTACGTCGTCGAGCTCTACGCGCTGCCGACCAAGGCGCTTCCTGCGGGACGGTATGCCCGCGCCGTTGGGGACACCGTCCTCGAGTCGTCGGACATGCTCCAATACAAACGGCTCCCGGTGGTCATCTCGGCGCCGGAGAGCACCATCGACGTGGCGGTTGGGTCGAGCTCGACGCGCGACCTGCTGGCTCCACAGCAGGCATACGACAGCGTCCTGAGCAACCTTCTCTCGAACAACGATACGTTCGGGCGGGGGAACATCCTCACCGCTGACACGCACGACCTCGACGTCAAGGACGTGACCGGGGGGCTCCAGAAGGTCACCTACACCCCCTCTCCCGACGCGCCCCCGCCAGGCCCGATGGAGCTCCCGCGGCTCAGCGAGGCGGACATGAAGTTTGCCGAGATGCTCCAGCAGATGATGCAGGTGCTCTCCGGGGTGAACGATGTCGTACGGGGCGACCCGCAGAGCTCGCTCAAGGCGGGCGTCGCGCTGGCGCTCGTCTCGGCGATGGCGATTCAGCAGAACTCAATGCTTCAGAAGGCCTTCGCCTACCTACTGCGCGAGATGGCGATTCGCATCATCGAAACGTACCGGGCGTTCGCGACCACAGAGCGCGTTGTCGAGGTGACCGGGTCGAACGAGACGCGAACGGTGAAGAAGTTCGTTGGCTCCGACCTCAACCGCATCATGAGCATCACGGTCGAGCTCGGCTCGCCGCTCATGCGCACGACGGCGGGCAAGAAGGAGCTGGCCGACGCGGTCACCGATCCCGCACGCAACTGGCCCGACGAGCCCATCACGCGCGAGCAGTACATCACGATGATCGAGACCGGTCGTCTCCCGCAGATGTTCCGGCCCGACAAGGCCGAGGCCGTGGCGATCCGCGAGGAGTGCGAGGCGCTCGCGAACGGAGAGCCCACGCAGGTCCTGGCCTCCGACCACCATCAGAGCCACATCCGCGAGCACAAGGCGTTGCTCGACGGGCGGCGACGCATGGAGCTCGACCCGGCGGTGATCAAGGCAATCGACCTGCACATCGCCGAGCACATCAGCCAGTGGGCGGAGTTGTCGATCACGAACCCGGCGCTGCTGTTGGCGACCGGGCAGCAGCCTGCTCCGATGCCGCAGATGATGGGCGCAGCGATGGAGGGTGGGGAGCCGATGGGTCCGGATGGGCCCACGCCGGGAGGACCGCCGCCTGAGGGTCCGTCGATGGAGCCGCCCGGTACCGCGCCGCCTCTGGCTGTCGGCGAGGACGGAGCGCAGGGGCCACAGATGCCGGTCAATCCGATGACGGGCGAGCGCGTACAGCTGGCAGGGCCGGCAGAGATTCAGGGGTGAGCCATGGATGAAGCAACGGCAGACACGAGCACGACCGAGGCCGGCGAGGCGGGTAGCGCTGAGGAGAGCGCGCCCGTCGAGGAGCGCCGCGTCACCGCCAAGGGCGAGGACATCGCTACGCTGGGGCTCACTCCGTCGGAGGATGAGAAGGGCGAAGAGTCCGCGCCGGAGGAGAGGGCCGAGCCCGAGAAGACCACGATCAAGGTCAACGGCGAGACGCTCGAACTCACCCACGACGAGCTGGTGAAGCTGGCTCAGAAGGGCTCGGCGGCGGACCGGAAGTTTCGGGCGGCGGCGGAGCAGCGCAAGAAGGTCGAGGCGGCCGTCCAGAAGCTCCAAGGCGACCCGTTGCTCGCGGCGTACCTCAGCGGCGGCAAGGACGCGATGCTCGACGCGCTGGAGAAGCAGCTCGAGTACGACCAGCTGAGCCCCGAAGACCGCGCCAAGGCGGACGAAGACCGATCGCTGCGTGAGAAGGCGAAGAAGGCGGAGGAGTACGAGCGGGAGCAGTCGGAACGCGAGCTCGAGGCGCTGACCGTCTCGTATCAGGAGCAGTGGACCGACATCATGAATCAGGCCCTCAGTAGTGTGGGTCTGGGGCAGGACCCACGCGCCTACCGTGAGCTCGCTGGGGCGCTGGAGACCGCGATCGCATCTGGGCAACCGTTCGAGCTGGCCACGCTCGCGCGGGAGGTCGCCCAGGACCTCAACGAGGGTGCATCGACGTTCGCGAAGTCCAAGCTCGCGGGACTCAAGGGTGAGGAACTGGTCACCTTCCTCGGACCCGAGGTGATGCGAGAGGTGCGCGCCTACGAAGCGGCCCGGCTCAAGGGCGCCGGGGCGAACGTCACCAAGACCAAGCGCGGGGCAAACGGCGTACGCGGATCAAAGGCGGCACCGAAACAGACCACCTCCGAGTTTTTCAAAGAACTCCGAGAGCGCGGAGGTTGACCGCGACATAATCTCCATCTATTTTGGAGACGATCGGCATAGACGCCGGCTTTAGCTGCCATCTCCGGACGCACGCTCCTAGCCGCCCATCGCGCTGACGAAACCCAATCGACCCCTCGCGGGTCCGGATTTCTCACCACGGAGGGCTGCAATGGCAGTCGACGGATCTACCGCTGACGGAGTCTTCAAGGAAGTCTTCGGCAAGCTGGAAAACACGGTGCCCGACTGGAGCATCGTTCTTCAGGACATCCCCTACAAAGAGCGCGCGCGAACCGGTGAAGAGTACATCTTCCCCGTCCGGCTTCGTCGCGGGCACGGCATCACGCTCGAGAGCGGCTCCACGTCGCTCACTGCATTCGCGCTGAACGCGGTGAAGTCGGGCCAAACCAAGCAGGCTCAGGTCTCGGGCTCAACGCTGATCGGGCGCGAGTCGTTCGCGTACAAGGCGGTTGCTTCGGCGACCTCCGAGGGCAAGCAGGCCTTCATCGACCTCTTCGCCGATGGCGTCGAGGACCTGTACAACACCGCGGGCTTCTATCTCGAGGCCTTCATGCTGTACGGGCAAACGTCCTTCGGGCAGTTCGCGGCCGACGGCACCAACTCTGCCACGCAGGACATCGCCCTTACCGCGGCGTCGAGCGCTCCGGGCCTCTGGGCTCAGATGGAGGGCGCGTACGTCGACATCTACGAAGACACCACATTCGCGACGAAGCGAAACAGCTCGAACGACGTCGAGGTGACTGGGATCGACTTCGCGCCCGACACGGGCGTTGTGACGCTCTCGCTCAGTGGCAACGCGACCGAGCTCGACTCGGTGGCCACCAACGATGTCGTGGTTCCGAAGGGGTTCTACAACTCCGGGCACAAGACGCTGGCGGGGTTGGACAAGATCCTCACCACCACGTCGGGCACGCTGTTCAACATCGACATCGACACCTACCCGGTGTGGGGCGGCACCACCTATGGTGCTGGGTCCGCGCAGGCGACCTTCTCGAAGATCATCAAGGCATGCGTGGCCATCTCGGTGCGCTGCCCCCCGATGAAGGAGGAGGTCTGTGCCTACGTCAGTCCGATGACGTGGACCGACCTCAACAACAACACCGCGGCGCTTCGTCGGTACGCTGAGTCCACCAAGGGCTCGGTCGATCTCGGTACGGGTGAGATCTCGTACTACTCGAACGTCGGAACGCGGATCAAGATCAAGAGCCACCCGATGGTCAAGGGTGGGGACACCTTCATCGGCTTCCCGTCGCTCGCCGATCGCGGCGGTGCCACCGAGCCCACGTTCGACCTGAACAAGGGCACTGGGCAGAACCCGCGTTTTCTCCTCGAGCTCAGCGGCAACGCTGGGTTTGAGATCCGCACGATGTGGGACGAGTTCCTGATTCTTCGCAAGCCGAAGGGCTGGGTGAAGGTCACCGACATCGTCAACAGCAACTGAGGCAAGCCATGGCCACCGCTGTAAGCACGATCACAATCGTACATCCGAGGGGTGAGGACACCGCGTCCGTCATCGATCGGATGCAACTCGACGCGTCGGCCTCGAAAGAGTCCGTTCAGCGCATGTCGAGCGAGCTGGCGGCCATCGCTGGCGGCGCTCGGTCGGGCAAGGTCTCCCTTCGGGTGGACGGCTCGACCGGTGCGCAGGCCAGCGGGACCATCGCGGTCACACAGGCCGACTGCACTGCCGGCGACACCATCACGATCACGCTCCCCTCGGGGCAGACGTACACCCTGACCGCGGTTGCGGGCTCGGCCACTGCCGCAAACGGGGAGTACTCGATCGACACCTCCGACACGGCGGTGGGCGTCTCCATTGATGCCGCGGTGGATGCGTATCGCGACCTCGCCAAGCACGTCACGGCGTCCAACTCTTCGGGGACGGTCACGCTGACGGCTGTGAAGGCCGGGAGCGCTGGCAACAACATTCGGTTCACCTCCACCGAGACCACGGCTACGGCGCTCGTGTTCACTGCGATGAGCGGAGGTGCCGATCCTGGCGCTTCGGCGACGCAGACGATCACGTGCGGCGCGCCGGACATCGTCGCGGATGACACCGTGTCGATCGGGTCTCTCACCCTCACCTGGAAAGCATCGGCCTCGTCGCAAGACGAAGTGACGCTCTCCACCACACCCGCAACGGCCGCCACCAATCTCGGTGCAGCCATCAACGCCCACACGAGCCTGCAAGGGTTGGTGAGCGCGTCGGTGGCGAGCGCGGTCGTCACGGTGACCTGGCTCGGAGCTCCGCGCGCGGGGCAGCTGGTGACGCTCGCGAGGGCGGAAACCAACGCGGGCAGCGTGGTGCTCGGGGCTGCGGCCCTGGCCAGCGCATCGACGGAGAGCCTCGGTTCGACGTCCACGGTCACCTATGCCGGCGGGGCGGCATGAAGCCGTCTGAGAAGGAGCGGGCCGCCGCGCTCGAGGGTTTGCGTCGGGTTCGGCGCACCGCGAGCGCGGCGGCGGCCGGCAAGAAGATCGCAGGGAACAACCACCCGGGCGATTGGCTGCTCCGCATTGGTGTCGAGCGGGACGAGCCCGACGACGACGAAGAACGCGACGATAGCTAGGGGGACGCGCGGGGATGCCCGACGCACACACCACGGACGAGCTCTGGGCCGAGGTTCAAGATCAGGCCCAGCTTCCCGATGCGGACGGGCGTATCACCCAAGCGCAGGCGTTGAAGTTCGCGCGTAAGGAGCTGCGGACGACCATCAGCAAGCTGCTCATTGGCACGCGTGCGGGGCACTGGGTCCAGCGGGCGACTGATCAGAACATCGTCAGCGGGACCGCGCTCTACAACGTCCCGGAGCGCGCGCTGGCTTCGGGCACCGCGTCTGTGCTCATCGCTGATTCCACCGAAGAGTGGGACTGCCCCTACATCCCCGATTACGAGGCGTGGCGGTACCGCGACGATCACGGCGGCTGGCACTCCCCGTACGCGCACACGTTCCGAGACAACCAGATCGAGCTGCTCCCGGTCCCGCAGGTCGGGAACTACTTCCTTCGCGTCCTCTACCCCATCGAGCCCCCGCGGCTCGTGCCGGTGTCCAGCTGCGCGGTGGTGGCGTCTGCATCTGGGACGACCATTACGACCGCGGCGACCGTTCCGACGGCGTGGGGCGCTAATGAGGGCCTGGACGCCATCAACGCGGGCACGGGTCGGATCCGCGAGATGGACCTGGCCGGGACGTCGATCTCCGGGACGAGCATCACCGTGGTCGCTGGGGTCGGTTCGGTCGCAGCGAACGATTACATCGCGCTCGATGGTGAGTCGTGCGTCCCGCCGATCCCTTCGGTGGCGTGGCCGGTGCTCGTGGATGCGACGACGCTCCGGGTGTGCCGCGCGCTCGGCGACCAACCCAACATCACCGCGTCGGTCGAAAAGCAGCTGGCCCAGTCTTACCGCGAGGCGCGCGATCTCCTCAGCCCGCGCAACCGCGGTGCCTCTGAGCACATGGTGGCCTACAACTCCCCGCTCCGGCGCGGTTGGCGGAGGCGCTGATGCCTGTTCGCCGCATTGCTCAGGGCGCGGGGCTCTACACCGACCCGAGCGCGCTCGACGTGCCCGAGGGTGCCATGCGTCAGGCCGACAACGCGCTGATGCATCGGCCGGGCTCGATCCAACCCCGTCCGGGCTTCGGGGACACCACGGGCGTCACCGCGCGAACGACGACGTTCCGGCCGATCAAACTCGTTCCGTTCGACGGCGGCGTCCTGGTGCAGAGCGAGGACAGCGGAAACTACCGGCTGGAGCGGCTCGGTGCATCGACGGTGCTCGACACCGCGAACGTGGACCCGCCCGACACGGCGATCCGTGGGAGCTCGGACTGCGCGGAGTCGCGCGGCAACCTCTACATCACGGGCAGCAACGGTGTTCGGAAGGTCGAGGACATCGCTGATACGGCCACGAAGGCCGCAGGGCTGCGCACCGACTACGTCACGCCGGGGTTCGAGCTCGCCACGACCACCACGAACCGCTTTGCCATCGATGCGGACAATCAGGTGGCCTACCGCTACGTCTGGGTCTCGGAGGATGCCAACGGCTACATCCGTCGGAGCGCCCCATCGACGCGCTGGGTCATCGCCACGGCCTCGAAGCGGCGCGTGTTCTTCGGTCGGCTGTACCTCCCGAGCGGGATCGTCGCTGGAGACAAGCTCGAGGTGTACCGGACGGTCGGTTCGGGTGGGGTCAACACCCCGCCTGGGACGGACCTGTTCCTCGCGCTCACCCATGTCGTGACCGCCGCCGAGGTGAGCAACAACTACATCACCGAGAACACGATCATCGACGACATCAACGATGACCAGCTGGGCGCGACGCTCTACACGTCGACCTCGCAGGGCGGCATCGCGAACAGCAATGAGCTCCCCCCGCTCGCGAACCAGCTCGCTGAATGGCAGGGCTGCCTTTGGTACGCGAACACGCAGACGCGGCACCTTCTGCCGATCACCATCGTCAGCGTTTACGACAAGGACAAGCTCGATCAGGACTTCACCGGGCTTCACTACAGCTCGCGAACGATGGATCTGGTCGTCGCGACCGACATCGCCACGCTCGGGACGTTCACGACCTCGGCGAGCGTGGGCCAGAACATCGATGGGCTGCACTTCGGCATGTACATGTGGGACTCGACGGTCTCCACGAACCCCGAAACGGCTGGGACGTACATCCCCGCCAATACCACGGTCAAGACGCTCTACACGCTGTGCCAGCTCGACGGCACGCTCGCGGCGGGAACGACGTTCGAGATCTTCGGCACCACCTACACGTGGAACACGGACGTCACGGTGGGGGGCTCGGCCGCGGCGAGCGCCACCAACATGGCCAATCTGCTCAACGGGCTGAGCTATCTGGGCGGCGAGGTCACGATCTCGGCCACCGCCAACTCGGACACGGTCACGATCACCGGAACGTGGGTGGGCGACGCGAACACCACACCCGTGGAAATCGTCGGATCGGGCCCGGGGCAGACGTTCCACCACGAAATCGAGATGTCTGCCAACGCGCTCGCCAACGTGACGGGCGACGCGGTGCAGATCTCGAGCTCGATCACCGTCGACGGGACCCGGTTCTACGCGGGTGGCGAGTCCACGGGCGCCGCGGGCGAGGCCACCATCGCTGCGATCGGCTCGGCGTTCTACAGCAACCGACTCTTCGCGGTGCGAACCAGCGTTTCGGGCTCGGAGACCAACGTCGAGGCGTCGATCGTCCAAGCGAACCTGATCGCAACCGTCGTCAATCTCTACGGCATCATCTCGAACACGTCGTTTACGGTGCGCGCCATCGTCGACAGCGAGGTGAGCGCGCAGATCGTGTTCATTCGCACCGAGCCACACCTCGGGACGTTCACGGTGAGCGCTGGGGACTCTCCACACGCCTATTTGCCGGAGCTGAGCACCACGGGAGTGACGTCTGAGCCCACGCGGCGGCGCAACCGCATCTATTGGTCGAAGGTTCAGGAGCCCGAGGCCGTCCCGCTCCTGAACTTCGTCGATATCGGCAGCAAAGAGCGCGACATCCTGGCTTTGGTGCCGCTCGAGGACACGCTTCTCGTGTTCAAAGAGGACGGCATCTTCAAAATCTACGGAACCGCGCCGAACGGGTGGTCTGTCGACGAAGTGGACCTCGAAAAGCGGCTTCTGGCGCCCGAATCCGTCGCGAAAATGAACAACACGGCGTTTGCGTGGACCAACCGCGGCGTTGTGGCGATCCGCGAGGGCGGGGTGGTCTCCGATTCGATATCGAAGCCCATCGAGAACGTCTTGCGCGAGTCTCAGCGCCTTCTGCCGCTCAACGAGGGCAACGAGAAGCGCGGATTCTACGCCGTCGCCCACCCGCGGCTCGGTGTGGTGGCGTTTGCGCTCGCGACGAGCACCACGAGCGACACCGCGGCCGAGTGGTACGTGTTCCACACCGTCAACGGCGCATGGACCCGCTGGGCGCGTACGGACCGGTGCGCTGCGTACGACGACGCTGAGGACCGGATGCTCGTGTCGACCGCTGAGGCCGCGTGGACGGTCCTTTACGAGCGCTCGGACGAGGACGACGCCGATAGCTACCGCGACGAGCACACGGGCTCGGTGACGGTGTCGATCTCGAGCTCGGTCGTGACCGTGGCCAAGGCCGACATCCCCTGGACTCCGACGACGTGCGACCTGTTCAAAGAAGCGGGCGAGCCGGTGCCTCCCGCGACGGGCTACTACGCGATCACCGCGGTCGTCGAGAACGGCTCGGATTGGGACATCACCGTCAACGGCTCTCCGTCGGGCGTCACGGGGCAGTTTGTCCAGGGCTACGAGGTCGCGCTGATGTGGCAGGCCCAGCACGCGGCGGGCATCGGGCAGCGCTGGTCGGAGATTCACCTCGAGCTGCTCGACAGCTCCCGAGCGCTGCTCACCGGGTGGGACCTCGAAGTTGGCGGCGCGACGCACCGCGACAGCAGCCCGAGCACGGTCACAGCAACTCGGTCCGCGGACGTCACCTACAGCAGCCCGGTGCGCGTCGGGTGTCACCGCAACCTCGTTCGCACACCGCAGCTCTATCCGTACGTTCGGCAATGCGGGGCGGGGACGCTGTTTCGACTGTCGCATGTCTACCTGCACCACACGCCTGCGAGCCGGAGGGTGGCGCGATGATTCCCGCCGACCACAGCCACCGGCGTTTCGCGCGCGACGTGGAGCAGATTCTGCGCAGCTCGGATGTTGGGCTCCGCTGGGCCGACAACATCGGGGACGTCGTCGAGATCCGATACGTCAACGCCGAACTGACGATCCGCACCGACTACATCCCGTTCTCGGTGTTCGTGCTGCGCTGCGAGGAGCGCACAAAAGGGGACTTCGCCGTCGAGAGCGGCAACCGCATCCGGTGGGTGCCCGCAGAGGGCGGAATCACCATCGAGAGCATCGACGTGGTGGACACGACCGCTGAGTACGACGTGTTCCTTGGGCTGATGAGGGAATGATGCCGGACTACCGAGAAGGAAGAGACGCCGAAGCCCGCCGCCGAGCCCTCGCGCGCATGGGCGGAGCTCGCGTTCAACACCGAGGCACCTCGACGGACCACCGCGGCGCGTGGGGCGGCCACCCTCACATGGGCGATGGTCGCGGTGCGGGCTACCACGAGCGCGAGCAGCTCGCTCGGCAGCAGGCCATGCAGCGGCTGCTCGACGCGGGCCGGTCCGACTCCGACCGGCTCTTGATGCCGACGGCTGCACCGAACCGCGGCGCCCCGGTCGCGATGCAGCAGCGATACCGCGAGCGTCAGGCCCGCCGAAACAACCCCGAGTGGGGCGGCGATCCGGACAGCTTCGGGCGGGGTTGGAGGCGTCGTCCGCAGCGCGTGAACCCGATCGATCCGCGGGACACGGCTCCGAGCAACCAGCGCACCACGCACCGGTGGGCCGACCAGCGACAGCAGAACGTCGACCCGCGCCGCAACCCCCAGTTTGACGCCGAGGAGCGCGGGGGCACCGGCTACTACCGCGGAGGGAGGCGCTGATGCCCTACAACCCCATGTTTGGAACCTACGATTCCGAGGAAGAGGCACGGGCCAACGGTGCATCGGGCGGCGCGTGGGTGTCTTGGACCGACCCCGAAACAGGGGAGATGGTCAGCGGGTTCCAACCCGACAACAGCAGTGGTGGTGCATCCAACCCATACGCTGGTGAGGGCCTCGAGGACTGGCAAAACGACCTGGCCGGAACGCCCATCCTCGGCTGGCTGACCGGAGCCGACGCCGCCCTTGCAAACGCCAAGCAGATGCGTGCAGACGCCGAGCGCCAGCGCATGCTCGACGAGCTGCGCGCAACGATGCCTTCCGAGGACGACCTCTCGGTTGAGTATGGCCTTGAAGGGACTGGGGATGAGTACGGCGACCTCCTCGGTGGCCAGTCACGACTCGAGGGGATGAACCAGCGCGCCCAAGAGCGCGCACTCCGCCAGCTTCAAGGCATCTCGGACCGAGGCGGATACACCGCCGCGGACCTCGCACAGCAGCGCGCGGGTGAGCTCGCGCGCGGCCAGCAGATGGGAAGCGCAAACGCCGCGGTGATGCAGCAGATGCAGGCGCGCGGCATGGGCGGCTCCGGAGCGCAGCTCGCGGCGATGTTCGGCAACGCGCAGGGCGCGAACATGGGCAACGCGATGGCGGGCGCGCAGATTCAGTCCGCGGCGATGCAGCGCGCTCTCCAGGCGATGCAGGCGCAGGGCTCTCTTGCCTCGACGATGCAGTCCCAAGAGATGCAGCGACGTCAGGCGCTCGACGACTACAACAGCCGTCAGCTGGACTGGCGACGTGGACGCGAGTCGCGAAACACAGCTTACGACAACCGATCCCGCGAGTCCGCGGCCGAGGCGGCGCAGCAGGCGTACGCAAACCGACGGGATGTGGCGACGATCGCCGACAACCAATGGGTTGGGGCCCAGGGTACTGCCCAAAGAAACCTCGAGAACCAGAACGAGGCCAACGAAGACCTGGGCGCCTTCATTGGCAACGCAGCGGAGCTGATTTTCTAATGGTTATCCAGCTCGACCCGTTTGAGATCGGCCGGGAGACCGAGGAGGACCGCCGTGCTCGGGCCCTGCTCGAGGAGGCGCAGAACGACCTCCAGGCTATCGAGCCGATCGAGCTCCCGCCCGCGCTGAGCGAGCAGGCCGAAGAAGCGCGCCAGCTCGGGGACGCGATGCGCGCCCGTGGGCCCGTCGAGCCGCCGCCGGGCTCGCACACCTTTGGCGTGGGGCGCGTCCGGAGCCCCAGCAGCTTTGACGCGCAACGCGTGACGCCCGCGTCCGCTCCGGCCCGCAACCCCGAGCGGGTCCGCGCAGCCATCGCCGCGGCACGCCGCCGCCCGTCCGTTCTCTTCCCCGAGGACCCGTCGCAGGCTTATGGCTCGACGACCGCGGTACAGGCGACCCCGGGCATGCGCGACAACGCCGAGATCTTCGGACGCCAGTCCAGCGACGGTGCGACCAGCCTCGGAACGCCCTGGTACTTGCCCGAGGAAGAGCAGGAGGCGTTCGGGTTTGCCGAGGATGGAGACCCGACCCTCAGCGAACAGCAGCCAACTCCCGCCCGCCCGCGGCTCCGCGAGCTCATGGAAGCGCGGCGGGGGTCCGCCCCCCAGAAGACCGATGGGCCGGTCGAGAAGCCCGAGGCGTACGACCACACCGGAGCGGACGTTGCCGACGCGATCGCCACCCCGTTCCGGGCCATCGCGGCGGGCCTTCGTGGTGCTGCGGGCCGCCCGAGCTCGAATCGTCCCACGTTCGGCGAGCGCTCCCGGCAAGAGGAGCTTCGGCGGTTGCTCCAGCGTCGACGTGAGATGTCCGACGCTCGCAGCCAGGCCGACGCGGAGCAGCGCGCTCGCATTCTCCAGCGACGTCAGGCCCTCCAGGAGCGTCAGCAGTCCTTTCGCGAAGAGGATGCAACGCGACGAGCGGACCGGCAGGACCGCGCGGCCGATGACCTCTCGCAGTACCGCGACCGGATGGCCGGAGCTCGCGAGCAATCGGCCGAAGCGCAGGCGGAGGCGTCACGCGCGCGCGCGGCCCTCACAGCAGCCAGCCGAGCTCGTGCTGACGAGTTGCGCGAGGTGGACAGCGACATCAGCAACCAGCTCCGGACCGCCTATGTGGACATGGTTCAGCAGCTGAACACGCTCGGGGACACCACCGTCACCGTGCCCGAGGACATCAATACGCTTAGTGGTGAGGTCGTTCGCGACATGCTCCGCAGGCTTCCTCACGTGACGCTCGGGCGTCGTGGCACGGGCCGGCGTCGCGTCGGCGGCGGTGGAGGCCCGTCGATCCCCGAGTCCTTCCGGCCCAACGATCCCAACCGCGCCGCTCAATGGCGGCAGCTCACTCGCTCACAGCGAGGTCGCGCGATCTTGGAAGACGGCGCGGGCGGAGACATCGAGGAGGGTCGCGTCGGGCTCATTCCGGGCGTCACGGGGGATGCGAACCTCGTGTCTACGCCCGAGGCCCGTTCGTTCCGCGACGGGTTCGCCGAGACGGGTGCCGCGATGGACGCGATCGGCATTCTCGAGGGGGTGGCGCAGCGATACGGCACCCAGGCCGTTATCGACCCGCGTATCGCCGCCGAGATCGCCCCGCAGCTGATGATCATGCGCGGGATCGCCACCGAGCTTCAGCACACGGGGACCATCAACGAGGGCGAGGCTCCGCTCATCAACCGGGCCATTCCCGATCCGTCGAACCTCCAGGGCATGACGATCGGCGACATCGAGCGGAGCGTCCGAGCGTGGCGCGCTGCTCTCGAAAGCCGCGTACTTCGGCGCGCCCAGTCGATGGGCGTTGACGGGGCGGGGATCGCCGAGCTTCGTCGTGCGCTTCGCAGCATGGCTGGGGGCGGCGGTCGCAGCTCGGGCGGGTCCAGTCCGCCCGTCATCATCGTCGAGCGCAACGGACAGCGACGTCGTGTCCCCGCCGATCGGTGGCCGGGGGGTGGGGTCGGAACGGCCCACGACGGATGGGAGCGGGTGCAGTAATGGACCCCGAAGAAGACCTCCCCGATTGGATGTCGGACTCGGTCGATGTGACCGACGACCCCGGCTGGATGGAGGGCGCTTCCGACGCGTCCGATGTGGCCCCGTCCGTCCCCCAGGGCTACCGCGAGACGGGCTCGTCCCAGACGGTCCACGTGCTCCCTGAGGTGACGTTCTCGCCCGGCCAGACATCCGTTGCACCCGGCACAGGGCACGTCGAAGAACAGCGGCTCATCGAGAAGGACGACCCCGCTGCTGGGCGCGTGTACGACCCGCAGACGACGGAGGATCAGATCCTGAGCACGGTCACCGGAGGTGCGCTCGATCGCGTCCCCTCGGTAGGCGGTGTGGAAGCACCGACGCGTCTTTCGATGCTCCGGGCGTTCCGTGAGCTTCGGCGCGGGAACCCCTCGGGCGCAGTCTCCGCGGCCCTCCCGCGCGCGAACGTCGCATCCGACAACTGGATCGACGACCCGTCGAGCGGGCAACCTCTCGAGGGCGCGGACATCCGCCACCTTGCCGGGCCGACAGCCCTCGGGAGCACCTCGGGGCAGCTCTTCGCGCGCGCGACCGGCGATACCGACCTGCTCGAGCGCATGCGTCGAGAACGCGACATGGCCTCGGAGCAGGCTGGAGGCTCCGCTGTGCTCGGGAGTATCGCCGAGTCGCTCCCGCTCATGGCACTACCCGGTGGGCAAGCGACCGCTGCTGAGCGTGTCGGCGTTGCGGGCTTGCAGGGGCTTGGCGTCGGCGCAATCCACGGCCTCGCGGACTCGGAAGCGGAGACCGGTTCTCCTGAGATGTTCGAGGACGTGCTCAGCCAGGGGATGCTCGAGGGGAGCGCATCGGCGCTTCTCGGTGCTGCGGGTGAAGGCGCGCTGGCTGGACTGGGCTCGGTCGGTCGGCGTGTGGAGGACGCGTTGCCGGGTCTTCGGGATCGGCTGAGCGATTCACTGCTTGAGGCGCGCGGCGTATGGGGCCGTCGAGCTCGCGAGGCTGCGCGCGATCGTCCGGGTGGTGTCGATCGTCTCGTGCAGCAGCTCGATGACGCGGATTTCCCCCTCGACGCACGCCGCACCCCCCAGCGCATCGATGAGCTGTTGGAGGAGCACGGTCCACGTATCGGTGGCCTTGTCGAGGAGATCGACGCGGGCGCTGAGGCAATCCCCGCAACGGGCTACCGCGAAGGGAATGGCCCCCATCCGGGGCGCGTCGATGTTCGGCGCATCATCGACGACCTCAATCAGATGGCGGTGCGTGAAGAGCGCGCACCCATCGGCGGACAGGAGCGAGCTCGAGCGCTCCGGGCGTTTGCTGAGCGGTTCGAGCCGCTCGCAGCCGACGGGATGAGCTTCTCCGCGGGGCACCAGCAGCGGCGCACGCTCGACGACATGATCAACCGCTTCTCCTCCGACCCGAACCTCTCCACAGTCGCCGGTCAGCGTCAGGAGATCCGCCGGATGTTCTCCCGCGGACTCGACGATGCGGCCGAGTCGCTCGATCCGTCTCTCCGCGAGGCGTGGCGCGGCGCCAACGAGAGCTACTCCCTCGGCCGTTTCATGGATGAGTTTGGGCGCGGCGGTGAGCGGTTGAACGCCCAGGGCGGTTTCGGTGGGGCGATGGAGC
>FUIF01017990.1_pt1 | contig 40642 bp, 66 predicted proteins | sample 1003461 | NCBI WGS metagenome assembly FUIF01 (sample SAMEA80401918, study PRJEB19352) | marine metagenome
CGGCTTATTTTGCGCGCCTGAATTAATGCAAGGGGGGGGGTATGCCTAAGACGGTCTATATCAAAGCGATAGCGCTCGGCGGAGCGGACATTGACGCGATTTGCAGAGACGCGACGAACGCCGCTAACGCGATGCGCGCCGGAGTCTCGTTCGACGTGAACGGCATCGGACTAATGGCATGGCCGAACACGAAGCCCGACGAGCTCGCACGCCGTTATTGGGATCACACGCGCCGGCGCGCGGAGCGACAACGCAAGAGGGGCGAGGCATGAGTCCCGAACTACTCGAGATCCTCCGTCCGCTGGCGTTTATTGCGCTAGGGTTCGTTCTGTACTTTCTGACCGTCGGGCGGCGATAGCGTGCTCGAGGCAATGAAAACCTACGCGCTCGGCTGGCTCGGCTTCGCCGTGCTCGGCTTGATGTTCTGGACGGCCGTCGGCGTGATCGTTTGCCGGGAGTCCCGTCGGGACCGAAAGGATCGCTAAGTCGTTGTTCGTCCGTTGCGCAAATCTGCGCAAATCGCCGAGATCCGCGCGTAAGCCTTTGATGCGCGCCCGTCCCGGAGCCAGAAAACGCGCCTAAGTCCTTGAAAAAGCTCGCATGTTATAATGTACGTGTGGGCAATCAGGAGTTAAGCGCTATGGAACTAGTCCGATATCGAACTCTCTCCGGGTGCAAGGTCGCGCTCGTCAAGGAAGGGAGGAAGCATCTAACCGTCGTCACGATCGAGCCGCACGTCCGGGCCCGGACTGTCGCCCGGACCGAACGTCGATACATGACGCCAATCGAAGCCAAGCATCCCGGGCGCACGTTCCGGCGAGCCGGGCGGATCCACGGGATCTCGAAAGCCGCCCGCCGGATCTTGCGGGGGGTCCGGTAATGCGCCGCGGGAAAGCGATCCCGGTCCCGGTCGCGAACGCGAGGGACTATCAACGGAAACGCGTCTACACGTGGGAGGACGAAACGCTCCGCCCGACGTGGGAGTCGCCGATCTCCGAGCTCGAGGCGGGCTTCCTCGTCCGGTTCTATTGCGAGCGCCATCGCGTCGGGTATCCCCGGATCCGGTTCCGGAGCTCCGGGCGTAACGCGTGGTCATGCCGCGGATCCGCGGAGCTTGTTCTCCCGCCGTGGGCAATGGTCGACGTCGTGCTCTATCACGAGCTCGCGCACTGGATCATCGGAGATCAAGCCCGGTATCCGGGACTTGACGATAGTCACGGTCCGATATGGTGCTCGCTCTATGCGGAGATCCTCGCGACCGGGCTTGCCCGCTCGAGGTCGTCGATTGTCGCGGAGATGATAGACTCCGGAATCGAGGTAGCCGATCCACTATAAGGCGAGGGACCATGGCGAAGCCGGGACCGAAGCCGCTCCCGACGAATCTCCGAGTTTTCGAGGGCGGCAAGCCGAAGCCGAAATCGAAGGACGAGCCGGATCCCGGCGAGGCCGCGCCCGAACTGTCGCCGGAGGATCTCCCGGATCCGCCGAAGTATCTAGGAAGGGAAGCCCGGAGGATCTTCACGGAAACGGCGCAACGGCTCGCGAAGCTCCGCCTATTGACCGACGCCGACGTCGACGCGCTCGCTATGTACGCCGCGACGCAAGAGCGTTACCGAAAAGCCGTCCGGAAGATCAATCGCGAAGGGATGATAATCAAGGCTCCGAGCGGCTATCCGCAACAATCGCCATATGTCGCGATCGCGACTAAGGCTCTCGATCAGGCCCGCAAGCTCTTAGCCGAGTTCGGGCTAACGCCGTCCTCCCGGGCGCGCATACGTGGATGAAGATCTCCGGCTAGGTTACGACTTCGACGCCGTCCGCGAGGCGTGCGGGGAGTACGTCGCCCGGGCATTCCGCTATGTGGACGACGTCCTCGAGGGGCGCGTCGAGGTTTGCGAGCTCACGCGCGCCGCCGTCCGCCGGCAAGTCCGGGATCTTACAACGCCGGGCTTTCCCTACGTATTCGACAGCGAAGCCGCCTCCGCCGTGTGCGAGCGGCTCGAGAAGTGTCGCCACATAAAGGGGAAATGGGCTCGGCGGAAGGAAACGATCCGCCTCGAGGACTGGCAATGTTTCATTCTAACGACGGCGTTCGGATGGAAGCACGCGGCGGACGTGCTCGAGGTCGAGACCGGAGACGTCCTCTATCGCGCCGGAACGCGCCGGTTCCGAACCGTATACGTCGAAGTCCCGCGCAAGAACGCGAAATCGACGCTCGCCGCCGGCGTCGGGCTCTACATGCTCGCCGACGACGACGAGGAAGGGGCGGAGGTTTACTCGTGCGCTACGAGCCGCGATCAAGCCTCGATCGTCTACGACGTCGCCCGGCAAATGACGGAGCGAGATCCGGAGCTCTTGTCCGCCGGCGTGGATCCTCGCAAGCGACAAATTACCGTCCTCGAGACGAGCTCCGTCTTTAAGCCGTTGCACTCGGAGGGCTCGACAATGGACGGGCTCAATATCCATTGCGCGATTAACGACGAGGTTCACGCGTGGAAGCGGCGCGACGTTTACGAGGTTATCGAGACGGCTTGCGGATCCCGCGAGCAAAGTCTCTTGTTCAATATCACGACGGCGGGCTCGAATCTGCACGGCGTTTGCTTCGAGCTCCGCGACTATCTCGAGAAGATCTTAACGGGCGTCCTCGAGGACGAGTCTTTCTTCGGCGTCGTCTACTCGATCGATAAGTCGGACGATTGGACGGATCCGACCGTCTGGAAAAAAGCTAATCCTAACTACGGGATCTCCGTTCTCCCGTCGGATATGCGCGCGCTCGCGACTAAAGCGAAGAATCTCAAATCGGCACAAAACAACTTCAAGACGAAGCGGCTCAATATGTGGCTGTCCGCGTCCGATGGTTTCTTCGATCTCTTACACTGGCGGCAATGCGAGGACGCCGAGCTCCGGATCTCCGACTTCGCCGGGCGTCGTTGTTGGGTCGGCGTCGATATCGCCTCGAAGATCGATCTCTCGTGTGCGTGCTACGTGTTCGAGCTCGACGACGTTCCGGACGGGCTCGTCGCGTTCCCGTACTTTTACCTTCCCGAAGCCCGCCTCGAGGACGAGGGACTCTCGATTAAGCTCTACAAGGGATGGAAAGACGAAGGGATCCTCGAGACGGTCCCGGGCGCGCGCATGGATACGAGCAAGATCCGCGAGGATATCGTCGAGCAATCGAGCGTGTTCGAGATCGCCGGCGTCGGCTACGATCCGCATAACGCGACGGAATTCTCGATCGATCTCGAGGACGAGGGAGTCCCGGTTATCGAGACGCGTCAATCGCCGATGGAGCTCGACGGACCGATGCGCGAGCTCGAATCCTTGCTCGCGGATACGGCATTCCGGCACGACGGGAACGGCATTCTTCGATGGAACGCCTCGAACGTGATCGTTCGCGATACAGGCCGGGCGCATGAATTCCTTTACCCACGCAAGCAACGGAAAGAGAATAAGATCGACGGGATCCTAGCGCTTTGCATGGCGATAAAGCTCGCGAGGGCGGACGAAGGATCTAGCGTCTACGACGAGCGAGGGGTCTTGATGGTATGAGATTGCTTCCATTCCGCAAGGACGCGGATCCGAACGAGTCGAAGTCCGGCGAGCTCACTCTCGATCAACTGGCAACGCTCCGCCGCCTCGACGTGGCAACTTCGGGCGAATCGGTAACGCCGCGGAACTGCACGCGCGCGCCGACAGTGTCCGCAATCGTTCGGGGGCTCTCTCATATTGTCGGCTCGCTCCCGGTCGGCGTCGTAGAGACGGCGGGCGAGCGCCGGATCCGCCGCCCGGAGCATCAAGTCTCGATCGTCGCCGCTCGGCGTCCTAATGCGTGGCTCACGAGCTACGATTTTTGGAGTCTCGTAACCGGGCACTTGCTCCGATGGGGGAATCACCTATCGGTCAAGATCCGCGGGCTTAACAATCGGATCACGGCATTGCATCCGGTCCCGTGGGATCACGTCGGCGTGCGCATGGATGCCGGGCTCGATCTTCGGTATTCCGTCACGCTCGAGAACGGGCAACATAGAGAACTGCCGGCGTCGGACGTCTTTCACGTGCGCGGACCGTCGACGGACGGGCTCGTCGGCGACTGTATCGTCGAGGATATCCGCGAGGCTATCGCCCTCGAGATCGCGGCGGAGAAATACGGCGGCGCGTTGTTCGCCGGCGGCGGGATCCCGAACGTAATCATTACCCGCCCGGGACGATTCAAGGACGAGAGCGCGTTCCAGAAATTCAAGGACGCATGGCAAAGGGTTTTCCGGCGCGGAGGGACAGCCGTCCTCGAGGAAGGATGGAAAGCCGAAGCGCTTCAACTGTCGAACGAGCAATCGCAATTTCTCGAGACGCGCAAACTGCAACGCGCGATTATCTCCGGCGCGTTCAACGTCCCGCCGCATCGGATCGGCGATCTCGAGCGTGCGACGTTCTCGAATATCGAGGAATCGGGACTCGAGTTCGTGCAATACACGCTCGCGCCGTGGATCTCCGCAATCGAGAAAGCCGCGAACCGGGATCTATTGCTCGGAGATCCTCGCTTCGCGTTGAAGTTCTCGCTCGACGCCTTGCTCCGCGGCTCGACCGAAAAGCGCGCCGTATGGTATCGCCGTATGCGGGAGGTCGGCGCGCTCAACGCGAACGAGATCCGAGCGCTTGAAGATATGGATCCTCGCGAGGACGAGGGCGGGAACGAATACATTCGACCGTCGAATATGGTCGTAAGCTCATCCGACGAAGATCCGGAAGCGGATCCCGTCGAACCATCGGACGAGGGTTAGTCATGGACGACACGCGAACGCAAGATCTACTCGAGCGGAAGGATTTCCGGTTCGAGTTCAAGGCGGACGACGACGGCACGATCGAGGGATACGGCTCGATCTTCGGCAATGAGGATCTCGGCGGCGACGTCGTCGAGTCGGGCGCGTTCGCCGAGACGCTCAAGGAACGCAAGCCGCGGCTCTTGTGGCAACACGATACGCGCCAGCCTATTGGCGCGTGGACGGAGCTCAAGGAAGATAAAAAGGGTCTGCGGGTCCGCGGGCGGCTGGCTCTCGGCACGCAACAGGGGCGCGAAGCGCACGAGCTCGTGAAGATGGAAGCCCTCGAGGGACTCTCGATCGGATACGGGATCCGGCCCGGCGGCTTCGAGTACGACACGGACTCTCACGTCCGGAGGCTGAAATCTCTTGACCTATGGGAAGTGTCCCTCGTAACTTTCCCCATGAACGAGCTCGCCGGTATTGATACCGTCAAAGCTCGTCTCTCTCGCGGAGAGCAAGTCTCGAAGCGAGATCTCGAGCGGATCTTGCGGGATGCCGGATTCTCTCGGGATCAATCCCGCGCAATTTGCGCGAAGGGATTCGACGGATTGGCCGCGCGGGATGCGGACGGGTCGTCCGAAGTGGTGAAAGCCTTTCAGGACAGCTTAAAGAGGATTATCAGCAATGCCTGACCCAATCGCAGAGATCAAACGGATCGGCGAAGATATCGGTCGCACGTTCGAGGAATACAAGGACGCGAACGACAAGCGCGTCGCGGAGCTCGAGAAGGGAGTCCGCGGCGTCGCCGATATCGACGAAAAGCTCGCGAAAATGGACAGCGCGCTCGACGCGATGACCGAGAGCAAGGAAGCATTCGAGGCGGATCTTCGCAAGTCGATCGACGAAGCCCTCGAGAAGATGCAATCGTTCAAGCCGGGCGGCGACATTCCGGATCCGAAGAAAGAGGAATATCGCCAGAACTTCGTCAAGTGGATTCGCTCCGGCGGGCGCGATATGTCGCTCGGCTCGGATCTCGGCAAGCTCGAGAAGGAAATCCCGGAGTATGCCGCGCTCAAAGCCGTTTCGACGGCGACGGGAGCCGCCGGCGGCTTCGCGGTCCCGGAGGAAATCGATCGACGGATCGGAGAGCAACTCCGAGAGCTCTCGCCCATGCGCGACTTGATTACCGTCCGCGAGATCGGCACGAGCGACTACAAGGAACTTCTCAACGTGCACGGCGGCGCGGTCGGATGGGTCGGCGAGACCGATACCCGATCGGAAACCGGCACGGCGTCGCTCCGCGAGCGGACTCCGACCATGGGCACGCTCTACGCGTACCCGAAAGCGACGGAGGAATCTCTCGAAGATATCTTCTTCAACGTCGAGGACTGGATCGTCGACGAAGTGACCGAAGATATGGCGATCGAGGAAGCGAACCAGTTCGTAAACGGTGACGGCACGAACAAGCCGACGGGAATGCTCGACACGGCTCCCGTCGCAACGGACGACGACGCCTCGCCCGCTCGAGACGTGGACGCGTTCGAGTACGTCCCGCTACAGCCGAACACGTCGCCCGTCAACGCGACGACGATCGAATCCGACGAGATCTGGACGATCGTCTATCTTCTGAAATCCCGGTATGCGGTCAACGCATCGTGGATCATGAAGCGATCGACGATCGGTCTCGTCCGGAAGATCAAGGACGGCGACAATGACTATCTCTGGCGTCCGGGTCTCGCCGCCGGGCAACCCGACGAGCTCGCGGGCTATCCGCTCCGATCGCTCGACGTGGTCCCGACTGCCGCGGTAAACGCGATCGTGATGGGCTTCGGCGACTGGAAGCGCGCCTATCATGCGGTCGACCGTGTCGGTCTCCGGATCACGGTGGACAACAACATCACGACTCCGGGCTATGTGAAGTTCTACGTTCGCCGGCGCGTGGGCGGAAACGTCTACGACAATCAGGCGGCGAAGTTCGGCAAGATGTCGGCGTCGTAACCGAGCGGGCGCGCGGGGAACGGACTTCCCTCCGCAAACGGGGCGGGCTATCCTCCGGGTAGCCCGTCCTTTTTTGTGCGCGATGAAACCTCCGCATAGTGACAAAGCGATCGCCTCCGTACCCGCTAACAAACGTCGTCCCGATCTATCAGGGGAGAACGGCGATCCTGATAGCGAGCGGACCGACATTGACGCCGAAGCAAATCGGGATAACGCACGAGCTCGTGACGAGCGGGCGGGCGATCGCGCTCGGCGTCAATAGCGCGTGGATGGTCGCGCCATGGATGGCGGCGCTCTATTGCGCGGACTGGAAATACATCGAGATCTACAAGGACGAGATCCCGGACGAGATTCCGGACAAGTTCACGTCATGGAACGGGCACAAGCAACCGATCCCGGATCGCGGGCAATGGAAAATGCTCGACGTCCCGTCAAAGCCCGGGCTCTCGACGCTTCCGTATCGAGTGCACTCCGGCAATAACTCCGGATATCAGCTAGTCAATCTGGCGTATTTGCTCGGCATTACCCGAATGTTCTTGATCGGGTATACAATGCAACGCGTTAACGGGCGCGCGCACTGGCACGAGGATCATAAAGGCGGGCTCTCGAATACGACGGCGTTCCAACCGTGGGCGAAGCTATTCAAACCACTATCTATAGATCTCGAGGCGCACGGCGTTGAGTGCTACAACTGCACGCCGGAGAGCGCAATCGGGTGCTTCGAGCGCCGAGACTTTGAGTCCGCCGCCGCCGAAATTTGAGAACGCCCGCGAGCATCGCGTCGCGCAACGGGCGCGGTTCGATCACGTTTACTCGAGCAATCCTAAATATCGAATGTCGCGGACGCGCTTCGTCGCCGTGTTCGCACTTATCGCCGAGCTCAATCCGGAGTCGATCCTTGATGTAGGTTGCGGGCGCGGCGAGCTCATCGCGGCGTGTACGGGGCGCGGCATAAAAGCCCGGGGAGTCGAGCTCGTCGAGTCGCTATGCGACGGACGGATCGTCCGCAAGGGACACGCCGGCGCGCTCGGATGGCGAACGAATGCGTTCGATTGCGTTTCCCTCGTCGACGTCCTCGACTTCGTCGTCCCGGGCGACGAGCGCGAGGCTCTCCGGGAATGTGGACGCGTCGCCCGGCGCTTTCTTGTCTACACGGGCGGCGAAAAGCGCGGACGGATGCTCGATCGAGACTTCGTCGCACAAGAGCGCACGTCCGCACAGTGGCAAGATCTCGCCGGCGAGTTATTCCCGGGCGCGACGCTCTTAACGTGGTCGACGGGGAAGCAACGGATCCGAATCGTCTCGTTCTGACAAGGGGGAAGCCATGAGAGAGAAAGCCGTCGTTCCGGAGGACACGCTCGCGCGTCTCAAGCTCGAGCGCGAAAAGTACGTCCGCGTCTATCGGGATTTCCCGGATCGCTACGGAATGCGCGGACAGCGGGCGGAGGAATGCCACGACGCGTTGCGCTACACGGTCAAGCACGAGCGCGACTCCGGGACCGACGTCGCGAGTTATCTTGATGTGGGGTGCGGCTTCGGCGAGCTACTCGAGTTCGCCCGCGATACGCTCCGGATCCCTCTTACATTCGGGACCGAGATCGTCGGAGATCTCGTCGTCCCGCAACGCGGGATAGTCAACGCGAGCGCGTTTGATCTTCCGTTCAAATCGGCGACGATCGTCTCTCTTATCGACGTGATCGAGCATATTCCCGCCGGCGACGACGAGCTCGCTATCCGGGAATGCTGGCGCGTGGCGGAGCGAGCTCTAATCGTCTCGGCGAATAACAACACGTCGAACAAGCTCGGCGACGAGCTCCACATTAACCGGCGTCCTTACGAGGAATGGCATCGGCTCTTTTGTGAATGGACGCCCGGGCGCGTCTCTCTCGAGCGGCGCGACGGTCACTCTCCGATATGGATCCTCCGAAAGTGAAGGGCTCGCTCGTAGCGGAGCCGCGCAAGGCGCATCAAGTCGAGGCAATGACAGCGCTCGCCGCCGGCATGGAGCGCCACGGAGACGCCGGCGAGCTCGCGGAGGATCCGGATCCGGAGGCGGATTTCGTCGCGTTGTGGGGGATGCGTCAGACGCCGCGCGTCCCGGAAGGGATGCCGATCCTCTACCTCGAGAACGGGTACATTAACGGCGGATCCGGCGACTATTTCCTCGATCGGCGGCGAGTTCTATTCGATCGGATGGAACGGTCTACACGATTTCGCCGACGAGCTCGAGGATCTCCCGTTCGATCGATTCAAGTCGCTAGGGCTCCCGGTTCGAGACTGGCGGCTCCGAGAGAAGGGTAATCTTCACGCGCTCGTGATCGGACAGGTTCCCGGGGATCAAGTCGTCCCGAAAGACTACGACGCGCAAGCGCTCGCGAATGACGCCGGGCGGCATTGGGGCAAGGTCAAGCTCCGCGAGCATCCATTGATTCGGAAGCAAGAGACGACGCTAACGCAAGATCTCGAGCGGGCGCATATCGCGATCACGCACTCGAGCACGGGCGCGGTCGAGTCGATATTGCGCGGGATCCCGACGATAACGCTTTCGAGGTTTTCGATCGCCTATCCCGTCTCGCATCATGCGATCGACGGCGAGAGATTTATCTTCCCGCGTCGAGCATGGTGCTCTAAACTCGGCTTTAGGCAATGGACGCTAGACGAGCTCGAGGACGGCTCGTCGTGGGGATTCTGGCGTGAAAGGACTCCGACTCGTAACGGCTCCGGTCGAGGAACCGATTCAGATTGAACAAGCGAAGGATCATCTTCGCATTACGGGCGACGACGAGAACTCACTTCTAACCGGCTACATTGTCGCCGCCCGCGAGTTCGCGGAGGACTACACAAACCGGAAGCTACTCTCGCAAACGTGGGAGCTCCGCCTCGAGGCTTTCCCCATCGCGAACTATGGCGAGATCCGGCTCCCGTTCGGGAAAACGATCTCCGTCGACGATATCTCCTATTACGACACGGACGGGACGCTACAATCGCTCGCCGGTCCCTCGAGCTCGCCGGTCGGCACGGCATGGCTCGAGGATCTCAACGACGACGCCGGCGGGATCCTCCGGCATCCTCTAGCGTCCGTGTGGCCGAGCGTGCATCCCGGCGTCCCGATCCCGGTCTCTATCTCGTACACGTGCGGTTATGGCGACGACGCGAACGACGTCCCGGAGAACATCAAGACGGCGATTCTCTATCGCGTCGCGGATCTATTCGAGCTCCGCGGATCCGGCGACGGGGAAATGTCGCAAGTCGCCGAGCGGCTATTGCGTCCCTATGTAATCGAGTCGGTCTAATGCGGATCGGCGAGAAACGCCACAAGATCTCGATTCAGTCGCCCGCGACGACGCCCGACGCCGCCGGTCAAGAGACGGTCACGTATACGGAGGTCGAGGCTCCGTTCGCCTATATCGGCCCGCTACGCGGGCGCGAGCGCTTCACGGCTCAACAGGTGCGCTCGGATCTCGCCGCCCGCGTCGTCGTCCGCTACTCGAGCAACTACTCGAGCATCGGTCCGGACTGGCGAATCGTCTACGGATCCCGGACGTTCGACGTCCTCGAGGTAATCAATCGCGACGAGCGCGATCGCGAGCTCGAGATCCTCGTCCGGGAGGTTCTCTAATGGCGGACGAGCTCGTCCTCGATATCCGGCGTCTCGAGGAAGTCGCCGCCGAGCTCCGCAAGCTTCCGCCGGTCGTGAGAAAGCGCGTCATGCGGAGATCCGCGCGGCGCGGCACGGCACTCATGCGCGACCGGATGCGCGCCGCCGTGCCAGTCGATACGGGCGAGCTCAAGCGGAATATTATGGTTCGCTCGAGGCGCGGTCCGCCCGGGACGATCAAAGTCTCGGTAATCGTTCGCCGGCAAGGGAAAAGCCAATCGAAACGCGTCGCCGGCAAGCGCGCCGGGCGCTACAAGAATGATCCCTTTTATTGGAGGTTCCTCGAGCGCGGGACGAAGCATATCGCGCCGCGAGGATTCTTCCGCCGGGCATTCGATACGCAAGCCGACGACGTGATCGACTTTATTCGCCGGGACGCGCTCTCGGAGATCAAGTCGGAGACGATCAAGGCGCGGCAAAGGGTCGGACGGTAGGCTATGGGAATCGAAACGGGACTCTATACCGAGCTCTCCGGGAATGCCGGCGTCTCCGCGCTCGTCGGGACGAGGATCTATCCGCAAAAGCTCGCACAAGACGCCACGCTCCCGGCGCTCGTCTATTCCGTGATCTCGGATCCGCGAGAGCTCACGCTCGACGGTCCGTCCGATTTCATTCGGGCCCGGGTACAGGTTGACGCATGGGCGGACACCTATCTCGAGGCGATCGCGCTCTCCGACGCCGTTCGAGCCGCGATCAACGGAGAGAACAATTCTCTAGGTGCGCAAGCCGTCCAATTCGTATACTTGGATTCGCAAGCCGACGCCGAGCCGTTCGTCGAGGGTGACACGATCGAATATCGGCGGACGCAAGATTACATAGTGATTTACACGGAGAGTTAACGCTATGCCTGTATCTGGATTCCGCGGCGCGGGGACGGTTTTCTCCCGCGGCGACGGCGCGAGCCCGGAAGTCTTTACGGCGGTCTCGAACGTCGTCTCGATATCCGGCCCGGGGATCTCGAAGGACGATATCGAGGTCACGCATCTAGGCTCGAGCGCGAAGGAATTTATCGGCGCGCTCGACGATCCCGGCGAGCTTACGCTCGTTATCAACTGGGATCCGTCGAACACTCAGCAAGTCGGATTGCGACAAGATGCGGAGGGAACGTCACAAGGGAACTACCGCATCGTGTGGGCGGACGCCGACTCGACACAAGTCGACTTCCTCGCCGAAGTTATGGAGTTCTCGCTCGAGACGCAACCGAACGACAAGGTAGTCGCTAATGTGCGGCTCAAGATCTCCGGCGCTCTTACGTGGAGCTAATCTGACCGACGAAAAAGGGGGAGCCAATGTTACTCACGAGAGGCGAGATTCTCGCGATCGAGGATCTCAAGACGGAGGACGTCGACGTACCGGAATGGGGAGGCACGGTTCGAGTCCGCGAGCTTACGGGCGAACAACGCGACGCGTTCGAGGCGGGATGCTTCCACACGGACGGCGCGAACGTCTCGACGAACTTCAAGAATCTACGCGCCAAGCTCATCGCGCGGAGTGTCATAAACGAGGCGGGCGAGCTCGAGTTCTCCGAAAAGGACGTGAAAGAGCTCGGCAAGAAATCCGGAGCCGCTCTCGATCGAGTGTTCGGCGTGTGCAAGCGGATCTCGCGGATCCTCGACTCCGATATCGAGGATCTAGTAAAAAACTCGAAGGGAACGCAGGGCGACAATTTACCTTCTACCTAGCCGATCGGCTCGGCGTTCCCGTTCACTGGCTCTTACGTAACATCGGCTCCGCCGAGCTCGCCGAATGGCGCGCTTACTGGACGCTTATCGTAGACTCTCAAGTCGAGGCGGGCGAACAAACGCCGGCGCAACAAATCGCGATGCTTCAAGGAATGAAGTCGAGCTCGGAAGATGGCGCAGATAGGTGACATTATCGTCAACGTCCTAGCGCGGACGCAGGGATTCTCCCGCGGCATGACGAACGCGCAGCGGACGATGAAACGCTTCGACAACGACGCGCAGAAGGTCGCGAGATCCGTCCGCCGCGTCTTGACCGGCGTCGTCGCGTTAGGGACCGGCGTCGGATTGCAGCATCTTGTAAGCCAAGCAATCGAGCTCAATACGCAATTAGCGAACACGTCCGAACGGCTCGGCGTCGGCGCGCAAGAGCTCAAGACGTTACAGGTCGCCGCCGGTCTCACGGGAAACAAGATCGAGGCTCTCAATCTCGGATTGCAACGCATGACGCGCCGCGTCGCGGAGGCGTCCGTCGGTATGGGCGAGGCGCAAGGCGCATTGAAAGAGCTCGGACTCGACGCCGAGCGGCTCGTCCAACTATCCCCGGATCAACAATTCTTGGCGATCGGCGAAGCCATGGCTTCAGTTACGACGCAATCCGACCGGATCCGGCTCGGCTTTAAGCTATTCGACTCGGAGGGAGTCGGGCTCGTGAACACGCTTCGGCTCGGACGCGACGAGCTCGAGCAACTCTCCGCGCAACTCGAGGCGACGAACGCGTCTCTAACCGGACTCGAGGTCGCCAAGCTCGAGCAAGTCTCCGACGCGATCCGGCTACAGAAGGAACTACTCTCCGGCGTCGGAAACACGATCGCGCTCGAGGTCGCGCCGGCGCTCGCCGCTATGTCGGAGTCGTTCGCCGCCGCGCTCGTCGAGGCGGGCGGATTTCAAAACGGGATCGCCGCGGCGTTCCGCGGGATCCTCGTCGCGGTCGGTCTCGTCGGCGATGCCGTGCAAGGGCTCGCGGCGCTCTTTAATTTCTTCCGTGGCGCGGCGATCGGCGCGATCCGGCTCGTTATTCTCGGGCTCGACAAGCTCAATCAAGCGGGGATCGCCGTTCTAAACGGAATCGGCGGCTTGCTCGGCTTCGATGGTCCGTTCGGAGACGGGCGCACGGTGCTAACCGAGCTCGCCGAATCTCTCGCCGTGACGCAAGCCGGATTTAACGAGCTCGGCTTCGCCGTGTTCGAGAACGGGCGCTTTTCCGAGCAACTCGGACAGGCATATCAAGACGCGACCGTCCGCGCGAACGAGAAAGCCGCCGCCGTCGATCAATTGCGACAGCGGATCCGAAGCCTTACGGAAGAACAACGGGCGCAACTCGAGATAGAGCGCAAGGCGCGCGAGGAAGCGCAAGCGTTCGAGGATCTCAAGCGGGCGGCGTCCGGGATCGTCAATCGAAACAAGACGCCACAACAACGCGCGACCGAAGATATCCAACTCTTGCAAGAGGCACTCGTAAAGGGAGCGATCTCCGCGCAAGATTTCCAACTTGCAATGTCCGGTATCTCCGATCGTCTCGCCGATATCAAGACGAAAGGTCAAGAGGCTTTCGAGCCGATGAAAGAGTTCGCGATACAGGCCGCGCGCAATATGCAATCGATTTTCGCGAATTTCTTTAAGAATCTTGGCGGCGGGTTTAAGGGAGTCGTGCGCGACTTCGCGAAGATGCTCCGCGATATGCTCGCCGAGCTACTCGCGCAAAAGCTCTTGCTCTCGTTCTTCGGATTCCTGTCGAAGCAAGGCGGATTGCTCGGCAAGGTCGGCGGCTTCGTTCTCGGCGGGCTGAAAAAGAGCCAGTTCGGAAACTCGCTCGCCGCCGGCGAGCCGTCGATCGTGGGCGAGGGCGGGCGCGAGCTATTCGTCCCGACGACGCCCGGCGTCGTTATCCCGAATCACAAGCTCGGCGCGTTAGGAGGCGGCGTGTCGATCGTCAATCATAACGACTTCCGCGGCGCGGACTCCGGCGCGGCGGCGCGTATCGCGGCGGATCTCGATCGCCGGGATCAGGCTCTAATGGGTCAGATTGCCGACCTACGCCGGCGAGGACGGTTCCCCTAATGACGGTCTATGCGTTTCCGTCGCTGTCCCGGGATCCGACTACGAGCGCATGGCGCTTGACGGCAAACACGGGGCTATTCCGATCGCCGATCACGGGCGCGGTTCAAACCGTCGGGCGGACGGGTACGCGATGGGAGATCTCCCTTCTCTATCAAAACGTCTCGGAGGCTCTCCGGGCGGAAATGCAAGCATTCGTGGCAAAGCTCCACGGACAAGAACATCGGTTCTACGTGTGGGATCACGCCTATTCGCGACGAGGATCCGGATCCGGCGGGCTCGTCAACGGAGCCAGTCAGACGGGAAGCTCTCTCATAACGGACGGCTGGCCGACGAGCACGCTTATATTCCGGGAGGGAGATCAACTCTCATACGACGCCGGCACGAACGAACACGAGCTCAAGATCGTAACGGCGGACGTCACGACGGACGGATCCGGCAATGCGACGATCTCGATCTCGCCGGAGATCCATATCTCGCCGGCGAACAATCAGGCGATCCGCGTCTCGACGCCTTATCAAACGTGCGTTCTCGCCTCGCCGACCGTCGGATGGTCGAATAAGCCCGGCGTTAACATTCTCTCGGATCTCACGATCGAAGCCGTCGGCGTGTTCGCGGGCACATGAGCACGCGCGACATAGCCGCGGCGAATATAACCGCATCGGAAGCCGATCACGTCGTCCCGGTCAAGTTCGTGCACATGGCGCTCGACTCCGGGGATCTCCGGCTACATAACGCGATCGGATCGCTCGAGTTCGATAGCAACACGTACACGGGCGTCGGCGACTTCGGCTCGATCGAAGCGCTCGAGGAATCCGCCGATTTGACGCCGTTCGCCGTCCGGTTTCAGCTATCCGGGCTCGACTCGACGATACTCAACGCCGCGCTAACGGAGGACTATTTCGGACGCGACGTGAAGATCTATCTCGGCTGGCTCTCTGACGGCGCGCTCGTAGCGGATCCCGACGAATGGTGGAGCGGATCCGTCGACAAGATGGACGTCGTGCGCGGGCCCGATAATGCGGTCGTGGTGACGGCAGAGTCGGAGCTCCGTCTTTTCCGCAAGTCGAACGGGAAGCTATTCACGGATGAAGATCAACAACTCGACTTTGCCGGGGATCTCTTTTTCGAGTACGTCCCGCAACTACAGGAAGCGCGCGCCGTGTGGGGAGGTCAAGGCGCGAATCCGCTCAAGTCGAACACGCCGCGGCTTAATCGTCCGTTCCTTCCGACGCCGTTCCCGTAATGGACGAGCGGCGTCGAGCAATCCGGCGCGTCCTCGACGAGCTCGCCCGGGAGCCTTTTTCTTACGGTTCGCTCGATTGCGTGCAGTTCGCCGCCTCGTTCGTCCGGGAGGCAACCGGGCGGGACTTTTACGGAGGGCTTCGAGTACGACTCGAGGGCGGGAGCCGACGAGATCCTCGAGGACGCCGGCGGGCTTTGCGAGCTCGTTTCACGCTTTCTCGGAGATCCTCGAGATCCGGAGCTCGCCCGGGACGGCGATATAGTTCTCGTCAACGCGCCGAAGATCGGCGATATTCTCGGAGTTATGGTCGGCGGGCGCGTACTTTGTAAATCGAGGCGATATGTAGTCGCGGCTCCGCGGCACTCGTGGCGCTCGTCGTGGGAGGTTGCCGAATGGCGGGCGCGGTAACAGCATTCTTTAAAGCCGCCGTGACGTTCTTCACGACGAACGCCGTCGGGAAGTTCATTGCGACAGCCGTCGGGACGTTCCTTCTCGATACCGCCGTCCGGAAGCTATTCGGGAAGGATCTCGATCTACAGGACGCGGATCGGAACGTCATGGTTCGCGGCACGCAAGAGCCGCGGCGAATCATATACGGGCAAGCCGCAACGTCCGGTCCGTTGATGTTTCTCGGCACGTCCGGGACCGACAATAAAGAGCTCTATTTCGGGATCGCGCTCGCCGCGCACGAATGCGAGTCTTACGTCTCCGTTCTCTACGATAACGACGAGATCGCCCTCGCCGATATCAGCGACATAAACGCATCGCCCGCCGGCGACGGGCTCGTTAACGCCGGCACGTTCGCCAATATCGCTTATGCGCGCGTGCATCTTGGATCCGATACGCAAGCCGCGGACTCGATGCTAACGTCGAAGTTCTCGCTCTTGTGGACGTCGAACCATCGCGGGCGCGGAATTACTTACATTATTTCGCGTCACGATCTTATCGACGGGTCGACGACTCCATACGAGGCGGGCCCGCCGTCGAATATCCGCGTAGTGCTCAAGGGGAAACGCGTCTACGATCCGCGCAAGGACTCGACGCAGACCGATATCCCGGGATCCGGCTCGCATCGCGTGAATGATCCGACAACTTGGGAATGGTCGGACACGCCGCCACTATGCGTTGCGGACTATCTCATCGATACGAAGAACGGACCGGGATGGTCGACGGATCAAATTGATTACGTCGGGCTCGCGGACGAGGCGGACTATTGCGAGGAACTCGTCGACGTCCCGCCCGCGGCATCGCCCGCCAATACCGAAAAGCGCTTCACGTGTAACGGCGTTCTATTCACGACGGAAGATTACGGCGTCAACGTCGAGAATCTTCTCTCGTCGATGAATGGGCGCATGTATAAGCGCAACGGCAAATGGCGCATCAAGGCCGGGCGCTACGTCGCGCCGGATTCCTCGCTCGCGATTAACGAGGACTGGCTCCGCGGCGGGATGGAAATCGAGACGGGTCCGCAAGGCGACGCGCGCTATAACACGGTCCGCGCCTCGTACTTCGACGAGGAACGTCAACATCAGGTTACTTCGATGCTCGAGGTAACGAATAGCGGCTATGTGAGCCGGGACAACGGAGAGAAGAAATATCGAACGCTCTCTCTCCCGATGACGAAATCGGAGACGGAGGCGCAACGGCTCGCGTTTCAAATCCTCCACCAGTCGAACAACTTAAAGACGGTCGTCTATCCGGCGAACTACCGCGGGACGAAGATCCCGATCGGCGAGACACTCACGGTCGACGATAGCGAGCTCTCGTGGAGCGGAAAGGTTTTCCGGTGCGTCGGACACAAGATCGGCGAATTTTCCGGCGTGGATCTCGTGCTCCGGGAGGAAACCTCGACCGCATATGCGGATCCCGCCGTCGGCGACTACGGCACGCGAAGCATTACAGGAACGCTCGAGTTCCCGGCGAGCGGCGTCCCGGTTCCGACGGGACTCACGGCGACCGGGCTCCCGGGCGGGATCCTTCTCAAGTGGACGAATCCGACGCCGGCGTCTATGTGGGACCGGATCGATATCTACGCTGCCGACACGGATCAATGGGACGACGGCGCGTCGCCGGCGACCGTGCTCGCGGTCAAGGTCGGCGAGACGACGGGAACCGAGTTCTTCCATCGGCTCGGACCGAACGTCACTAAATACTATTGGATCCGCGCGGTTAACAAGTACGACACGGAGTCGCTTCGAGAGCCCGATAACGATACGACGACGGTCTCGGCGACGGCGGAGGAATTCAAGGAAACAATCGGGCTCACGGATCCGACGTTCGACAAGACGGATCCCGACGCCTCGCCGCATGATTCGACCTATTGGACGTTCTCCGTTACGTCGATCGGGAACGCGGACTTTATCAACAACGGAGGCGAAAACGACTCCCACGCGTGCCGGCTCTATTGCCCGGGCGAGAATGAGCAAGCGTGGCTTATCACGAACGATCGGATCGTTATCGCGGCGTCCTCGACGTTTCAGATTCGACTAAGACTCAAGGTCGACGACTTTACGGCGAACGGGGCGGGCGACAAGCCGTCGATCTACGTCGGCGCGCGCTATTACGCGGATCTACAGTCCGCCGCGCAAGATACCGGCACGACGGTAATGGTTCGCAAGACGACGGAGGATCTCGTTATCTCGTCGCCGGCGGGCTATTTCGATCTCTACGTCTCATTTCCGACGAAGCAACTACTCGACGCGGGAACGGCGAAGTTCGTCTCGCCGCTCGTGCTATTGGCGACGCCGGCGGATCCGAGCCCGGCAGTCGCGCCGGAGGCGACGGCGGACGTCACTATCGACACGTTCGAGCTATGGTGGATCACGGCACGAGATATCGCGCAAACGGAGCGCACGGTCGCCGCGGATATTCAGGATCCCTCGATCGACGTTCTCTATCTGCCGCGGTACGCCGCGCCAAACGCGACCGACTTCGCCGACGCGCTCGAGGACGCGGACGCCGTCGGCGGCGCTATCGTTCCCTTCCGGGACGACGCCTATAACATCGGCGAGGCATCGCCGCCGCCGTCGATCTCCCTCACGAATCCGATAATGTTCTTTCCCGGCGCGGAGCTCGAGATCCAATCCGGCGCGCAATTATCGCTCGGACATATCTACGCGCCGCTACAGACAATCCTTAGCGGCTTAGGGACGCCGAAAGTCCACGCCGCGCAAATGCTATCGCCGCGCTATTTCGGCGGCGGAGCCGCGGGGATGCTCGCCGCAATCGCCGCCGTGAAGGGTTCGGCGGGATGGTCGGAGATCGTGCTCGACGAGAAGGAATATCTCTTAACGAGCACGACGGGCAATCTCACGCTCGACGCAAACGAGGACGCGGCGAACGCCTCGCCCATGGTCGAGCAACATCAAGGGATCGTGATTCGCGCCGTCGGCGGACCGGCGACACGACTACAGGACGGCGTCGGCGGCGTGCGCATCAAAGCCGACTCGACGCTAGATCCCGACGAGCACGTTATCCATTTGCTCGGCGTGCAACGCTCGAACGGGCAAGCCAGCCGCGCGGACTTCCGGCTCTACGATATCGATATCGACGGCAATCAAGCCGCCCGCGGATCCGGCACGGGCGACGGCGTGCATTGCGAATGGGTGAAGGACGTTCTTCTACACGGGCTCCGGATCCACGAAGCGCCGCAAGACGGACTCGGCGGAACCGGGACAAGCAATCAGGTTCATATCGGCGGGCTCTCGGAGTATTACTCGAACGTCCGGGACGGATGGAATCAGACTCAATTCGGCGATTGTTCGTTCGAGAAACTCGTAACGCAAAACAACGGACGCCGCGGCGTCAACATGCAAGGCGGGAATCTCTACGGCGGGCATCTTCACACGTTCTCAAACGCCGAGCGCGGCTTCGCCGGCGGCGGAAACGGCGTCAAGCAAATAGCCTCGATCCGAACGACGGACAACGACGAGGACGGCGGCACGGTCGGAAACGGCGTCTTTTACTTCGGCGCGTACTTCGGTCGCAATAACGGCAAGTCGACAGCGTCGCCCGACGTCGGAAACTCCGTCCGGACCGGGCTTCGCGCGACTAATTCGCCGTTCCTCTACGTCGGACATATGCACTTCGAGGACAGCGGGCCCGATCAGTCGCCCGCCGTCGCCGCTACGCAAGAGTTCGGCTTCCGGCACGATCAATCGGGCGGATATGTTCGCGTCGGGCTACTGACGTCCGATGGAAACATGGGCACGTCCGAACACGCCGGATCCGGTGTCGTCCATTGGGGAGCGACGGTCGACGACTATCCGCGCGTGATCGGCGACGACGAGGACGCTACGGAGACTTTCGTCTCGGCGAGCTCGAGGATCGAATACGATCTCGCGTCCGGGATAGAGTTCCGGTTCACGTTCGGCGCGACCATCCTCGCCCGGTGGATCGCCGACGGCGCGACGGGTCCGGTCTACCACGACGCCGCCGGCACGAATCGGCTACAAATGCAATCGAGTTTCGGCGCGACGTTTACCGGGCGCTTCGACGTCGAGGGCGGAGATCTCCGGCTCGATCACGAGCAAGGCGTCGCCACATTCGACGGAACCGGAACGATCCGGTTCGTGCTCGGCTACGTCGCCGGCGGCGTGTTCGAGGTCGGTCAAATGATCGAGCCGACGCATATCCGGACGTCGGATCTCGACGATACAAAGGTCAATGACGGGTCGAACGCTCGTCAAATTGCCTACCTCGACCATCCGTCGCAAACCTTCTCGGCGACCGCGACGATCTCCGGCGCGTGGAACTTTACGACCGTTCTAACGGTTAACGGCGTCGACGTCGTCCATAACATCAACTCGCTTTCCGTCGCCGCCGGCATCGATGCGAGCTCGGACTATCTTCCGATCTACGACGCTTCCGCGACAGGCAATCGCAAGATCTTGATAGAGGATCTTCCGTTCGCCGAGACGGGCGCGGCGGAGACGATCTCGGCGTCGTGGACGATCAATGCCGATATGACGTTCGGCAATTCCGTAAAGGCGATATTCGGCGCGAGCGCGAATAGCTCGATCGAATGGGATAACTCGAATCAACGCTTGCTTGTGACGATTCAGGCGGCGGACGAGTTCCGGGTACAGAAGAACACGGGCGAGCTCATCTTCCGCGGCATCGCCGACGGCGCGTCGTATGGTTATTACAATGGCAACGTCCGATGGTCGGCTCTAAGCGCATCGGTCGACTTTGCGGTCGATATCGACGTCGCCGGAGATATCACGTTAACGGGCACGGTCGACGGGCGCGACGTCGCTACGGACGGAACAAAGCTCGACGGGATCGAATCGGGCGCGGAGGTCAATCCGGATATCGCGACGCAAGCCGAAGCGGAAGCCGGCTCGAACAATACCGATATGATGACGAGCCTCCGGGTCCGTCAAGCGATCGAGGCGTATCTCGGCACGTCGGACGTTTGTATCACTGGTAACAACACGTACAACGCCGGCACGATCTCGCCCGGATCCTCGCTAACCGATACCGTAACCGTCTCCGGAGCGGACGCCGGGCGACCGATCGCGAACGGGGTCAACACGACGGACGCCGCGGATCTCATCCCCTACGCTTTCATTAGCAGCGCGAATACGGTCAAGTTCCGGCTCTACAATATCGATCAGTCCTCGCCCGGGACCGTGAATCCGGGCGCGGTGAATTGGGATTACATCATTTTTCAAGGGTCTTTCTAATGCCACGCCCGAAGATCGAAGTTCGCCCGCGCATGAGTCGAGGCACGCCGCGCGGTCGATTCTTCCACGAGCGCCGAGAGAACGAGCTCGCGGACTTCGACGAGGTCGAGGAAATCCATCTACACGACGCGGCGAACTCCGTCTTTATCGACGAGCTCGAGAATACGCCCGGCTATCAATTCCGTTTCCACAAGTACGAGGAAGCCGGCGCGACGATGTACGAGCTCGAGCTAAAGTTCCGGTTCGGGACGTTCGGCGCGGGCCCGGTATCGAAGGACGTCGCGCTCGCGGATCTCGTCGTCGGCGAGCCCATGCGCGAGCACGTTCGCGAGCTCGTGCGGGCGCTTCACGCCAAGATCGAGGCGGAAGGATTCGAGCATATTCCGATACCGGAGCACGTGTTCGCGTTTGGGAATAATTGAGCGATCGGAGAAATCTCTCGACCGAGTGATAGTCCGTCCGGATAATTGCGGGAAAGTTTCCCCAAAATACGAAAGGACGCGACGCAATGGCGCTCGAGGGGTTAGGATGGCGCGATATAGCAATCGGAGCTCTTACGATCGTGTCGGGGTTACTTGGGATCCTTTTCAATCGCGAGACGAAGCGCGTCGACGGTCGGATCGATCGAAACGAGAAAAGTATCGAGAGCGTTCATAAACGAGTGGATCGCGTCGAGGACAGTATCGACGAGCTCGAGAAAGGCGTCCGCGGAGATATCCGCGAGGTCCGCGACCGCGTCGACGCGCATCACACGGCAGTCATGGGCGAGCTCGTGAAGATTGCCAAACGGAACGGCAGAGGATGAAACAAGCACTTATCGGACTAGCGATCACAGTCGTCGGAGCCGTCCTCGTGTGGATTGGCTCGCAAGTCGTCATGGCGGCGGATCTTCAAAAGGAACTCGAGCCGCTACGCTCCGAACTCGTCCAACAGAATGCGCGAATGGGTAACGTCGAAAGCAATCAGCTACGCCTATATCGGGCTACGATCTCGAGGGAGATCTACGAGCTCGAGACGGCGAAGGACGCCGGGCGCAACTGGACGAGCCGCGACGAGGGGCGCTTGCGCTGGCTCTTGCGCGAGCTCGAGCTCATCGACGAAGCCGAGCCTTAACATGGATCCCGATCAACTCCGCGAGCTCGTCGTCCGCCCGACGCTCGAGCACTTCGATCTATGGTCGGAGGCGGCGGAGAATCTCGTCGTAGGTACGGCGGCGCAAGAGTCGAACTTCCGTTATCTCCGGCAACTCCCGAACGGACCGGCACTCGGCTTGTGGCAATGCGAGCCGGAGACGTTCGCGTCGATGCTCCGTAACTATTTCCATTTTCGGGCGGAGCTCCGCGAGAAGGTTTGCGCATGGTGCGACGTTTCGGCTCTCCGGGCGGAGGCTCTTATCTACAATTTGCGGCTCGGCGCGATCGTGTGCCGACTGCACTATCGCCGGATCCCGGAGCCGCTACCGGACGCCGAAGATCTTCCCGCGCTTGCGTCCTATTGGGATCGGCACTATAACCGGAATCCGGAGAAAGGATTCCCGGACGAGTTCGTCGAGAACTACAGGAGGCTAGTCGAATGATGACGTTCGTAATACTTTGCGTGTGCGGTCTCGCGTTACACGTGCTCAAGCAATTGATGGAATCCCGCCTCGAGGACGGGACGCCGGTCTCCCTCCGCGATTACTTCGCCGGGCGACCGTATGCGACGATTGCGTCCGTCGTGGGATCCGTCGTTCTTTTCGTGATCTTCCGCGAGTTCGATCAATTGAACGTGATATCGGCATTCTCCGCCGGGTACGTGGGCAACTCCGCCGGCGACTTGTTCGGTAATCGGCTTGCGAAAAACCTCCCGGGCTAGACCGTGAAGATCCCTTTTCTCGATATCGGCAAGACGATACTCGATAAGATCTTCCCGGACGCCGCCGAGCGGCAGAAGTATCAAAGCCAGTTACTCGAGTTATATCGGGATGGAATGTTCGGCGACGAGGAACGCCGATTCGCCGCGATCGTCATGGAAGCACAGAGCGACGATCCGTGGACGTCGCGAGCGCGTCCCTCGTTTCTCTACGTGATCTATATCTATCTCTTGTCGGCGCTCCCGTTCGGCGTGGCGTATGCGTGGGATCCGACGATCGCCGAAGCATTCGCGGACGGCGTCTCGGCGTGGCTCGAGTCGATCCCGGGCGAAATGTGGGCGCTATTCGGAGCCGGTTATCTCGGCTACGTCAAGAAACGCTCGGACGATAAGAAAGCGATTCTAGGGCTTATGCAAGATAAGTCTTGGATTCAAAAGCTCGCCGGATGAATGTCGCGCCGATGGCGCATCAACGCCCGTAATCGCGCAAAGCGAGACGGCGGATATCTCGATCGATGGCGCGCCGGCGACTACGGTCCCGGACGCCTCGAGGACGAGCCGGAGCGGGCGAACTGGTTTCCGGAGGACGACGAGAACGGTCGATATCCGATCGACGAGGAACGCGTCGCTAGGATCCTCGAGCACTCGTTCGAGTCGCAACGCTTCCGCGCGGCGTGCCTGTCGATCCGCGTCTCCCGTTTTGACCGTCCCGAAGGTATCCGATACGCCGCTACATTCGTGCATCCGGAGACGCTCGAGCGCGTGCACGGATCCCACGGGAAAGAGCGCCGCATTGCGATAGCGGGAGCCCGGCGGAAGATTAGAAGGATTCTCGACAGGCTAGAGAAAGAAAGCCCGCCGGCGCGCTCTTAATGGTGTGGGCATCAGGAGTAAGCATCCGGCGGGCTTGTGCGCGGTGCTGTCGCGACACGAGAAAGAGTCTACCGGCGCGGACTAGAAAACTCCACGACTAACGGGCGGCGGAAGCCGAAGGAATGCGACGAGCGGATCTCCGGATCCGTCGACCGATTCCCGCCGTTTGGCGATCGCTTTCTCGAGAGCCTCGTCCGGATCCTCGCCGTAGCCGGCGCTCCGGACTTTGCCGGCGGCGTCTCTGTAGCGTCCTTGATAGCGTCCCTTTGCGCGCACGTACCACGCCACGCCGTTCGATTCGTTCATTGCGAGCCCTCCGCGTTACCGTGGACGCTCGATAGTGCGGGCGGCGAGCTCCGCCTCGACGCGCCGTCTCGCTAGGGTTTCGGAGGCGATCTCGTGCAAAACGACACGGAAGCGGAAATCGAGATATCCGCAATTCGTCGACGTGCATCCCGTAGCGTATTCGACGATCTCCTCGACGGTTTCCGCGGGCAAGGCGTCGACGTAGTTCGAGATATCGCGGAGCCGCGGGATCAATCCGCGATCGAGTAGCCTGCTCGTCGCGAGGCGTTTCTTCTCGTGTTGCGTGAGTCTTTTCGTCATGGTCTCGGCTTCCTTTTTCGGCTTTACGAACGGCGACCGTCCGAAGGACGTCTCGCCAGAATAAGAGGCAATCTTCCTCGAGCTTCGCGATATAGGGCTCGTCTCGCTCGATCACGTGATAGTGGCCGCGCTCGAGCTCGTGAATGTGCGATCGCCAGTAATTGACGAGATAGCAGGCGTCGAGCTCGAGGATCCACAATAAGCCCTGAATTTGCGGAATCGCCGACGGCTCGACCGGGCGAGCAATCGCACGCTTGAACGCTTTAAGGGTTTTCCGTCCCTTGCATTCGACGAGCCTCGAGCTCGTCTCGCTCGTCTCGCGTGTGACGCCGTCCGGAGATCCGGCGATAAAGTCGTATCGGGGATGACGGATCAAGCCGTAGTGATCGATATCGATATCGAGCTCCCACGAGAGCCAGCCGATCGCGTAGGGCTCATATTCGCGACCGTGCTCGAACCATGGCTCCGGCTCGTGCTCGCCGAAGTCGCCGATACCCTCGAGGTCGAGGACTTTCTCGAGAAGATAGTCCTCCCGGGACTTCGAGCCGACGCGGGCCCGGACGCGCTTCAACTCCGACGCCGTGATCCGCCCGAAGCGCCCGGCGTGCCATTCCTCCGTGTTTTGTTTCTCGGAGAGAATTATCATCCCGTGATAAGGCTCCCGATCCACACGGCGAGCGCTATCATCCCGACGCCGCCGATCACGGCGCACACGACGATAAATCCGCATCCTCGAGGCTCCGGCGGATCCTCCGGGATCTCCCAACCGTATTCGGACGCGCGGATCCGCGAGAGTGTCTCTTGCGTTAGTTTCTCGTCCTCGTGCATTACGTAGCCCTCCCTTTGGCGAGCTCGCGCCGCCCGCCGTCGGAGATCCTCCACGTCGCGCACATTTCGCCCGTATCGGTACATTCGCGCGGGCGTCGCCGGATGACACAACCGAGCTTTTCGAGCTCCGGGAGCCGTTTCTGCGGCGTCGTAGCGGCGACACGTATCGATAGATGCTTGTGCCGCTCGGCGAACGCCCGGGCAATCTCGCCGGAGGTCGAGTCCGGGTTATCCCGGACGAGCTCGAGAACTTGTCGCCGGCGCTCGGAGAGCTTCGGCTCGTGGCGTTTGGCGGCGACTCTCGAGGTCCGCGGATCCGTGCGCCGGTGCATATCAAACGGTAATTCTAGGGTGTCGGGCATTGTGCTAACTCCACACGTAGCGAAGGAAAAAAACGAGCGCGTAGACGTGCAAAGCAAGCCACGCGGAGAACGTGAAATAGAACGATGCCCGGGCGACGGTTCCGGGAATCGTCGGATACTTCGCGAGGATCTCGGCGGCTTGCTCGGAGTGCATGTAATCCCACGCACGAAAGCACGTCAGAAGGACGTTTAGCGTACTGACGCCGAGCACGATAGAGATCGCCGTCACGAGCTCGCCTCCGGTTCGTCGTCCGCCGGAGGGTCCGGATCCGGTTCGGGTTCGGGCTCCGGATCCGGCGCTCCCTTCTCGGCGGGCGGCACGGGCATCAAGTCCGGATTCTGCGCGAGCTTTTGCTCGAGCGACTTAATCGCATCGCCCACGCGGAACGCCGGGATAAGACGCCAGTTCCCGCCGGCAATCTTGAACTTCCGAAGCGCGAGCGACTCGAGGACTTTCTCCGCGTTCTCGTCGCCGAACAATTGACGCGCTTTCGTCAATAGATAGTCACTGTCGACGGTCTCGGCAATCGGCGCTTTACGTTCCTCGTCGGGCTCGAGATCTTGCGAGAAGATCTCCGAGAGCCCGCCGCAACGCTTGACGGCGTCCACGAATGCGGACTTTTGCGCCATCTTTATGCGCGTGTTCAAGAGCTCCGAGCCGAATTGCGAGGCGGATCTCGCGCCCGTACCCTCGCCGACAATGACGCCGGCGGAGTTCATAAGGAAACATCGGACGACGATATCCCGGAGCGGCTTTCCCTCGATCGCGGCGTCGACTAGCTTCGCGTTGTCCGGGAACGTGTGCCGGAGATTGAGATAGCCGGCGATCTTCTCGGCTCCGGGCTGAAAAAGCGACGGCTTGTCGGAGATTAGATTCCCTTTCTTGTCGCGAATGATCCCGTAGTCCGTCCCGACTTCGAGCGCATCCCAAAGCCACGCTATCAGCACGTTTCGATTTACCTGTCTCCGGGTTAGCTCTTGCTTAAACGCGTCCGTGTCGACGTCGAACGACGTATAAGGATCCGCCGCGGATCCATCGGCGAGGGCGAGCGCGTGCGCGGACGGATCCTCGTGCGCGAATAGAGCCTCGAGCTCGGCGAGCGTGTAGTCGTTCCCGTTCGGATCCGAGAACGTCGGTTCGGGCGCGTCCATGGTCGGACGGTTCTGCGTCCATCCGGGCGGGAGCTCGAACTCGAGGACGTCGTCTCTATCCATCGATTCGCCTCCGGCGCGCCTCGACGAGCTCGCGCAACTTGTGAAAGTCGTTGGAGATAACGACGGACTTCCCGTCCGCGCGTAGATCCACGGTCGCGACTCCGGACGGGAGATCGATCCACGAATCGACGAGCTCGAGCGCGGCGTCGGCGATCTCGTGAAGCTCGGCGATCGAATCCTCGTCGCGCTCGTAACGAGACTCAAGATCTCCGACGAACTTGTCGACGAAGATCGGGAGCCGCTCGAGGGCGGCGAGCAATTGATCTTCGCTCCGGCATTCCTCGATAGCATTTTGCAAATACCCGCTCTCGAGGGCGGCGCGAACGAAGTCCGCCCGACGCATATCGCGCATGTAGGGGCGGGCGCTCTTGATGGTTCGATCGGTCATGGTTTCGGCTTCCTTGTGCTAGTAGTAAATCATGCGGATCCGCGACGATCGCTCGAGCTCCGCGACGAACTCGAGCTCCGCTCTCTGGATCAATTTCTCCCGCTTTGACGGCTGGCGGAAGTCGACGCCCGGCGGGAGCACGATCGGACGGTCCGGATCCGGCGGGAGTTTCTCGCGCTTCACGCCGTCTCATCCGTCATATAAAGATGCCCGGACGCGCCGAAGCCGCCCGGCGTTTCCGCCGCGATCGGGTAAACCTTCAAGGGCTCGACGCCACGACAACGCGCCTCGAGATAGCAGGCATTACCCCATTCGACGCGCGCCTCGAGCTCGAGGACGATCCCGACGAACTCGATCGCCGTGCGCCCGGAGACGCCGATAAAGCGGATCTCTTGCGACGCCTCGAGTCGATCGCGAATCGGACCGTAGAGATCCGTCCCGAACAATTTAAGCGTGAGCTCGTTCACTTCCGGTCCGGGCGCGAACGTGTAGATTCCGCCGTCGTCGTGGAGTCCGTCCCGCACTTCGACCGTTTGCATTACGCTCCAATCGGCGACCGGGATCCCGCCCGCCTCGAGGATCTCGACGGAGTCCTCGAACGATAACTCCGTCGGATCCGGCGGAAGCTCGAGCCCACGCGAAAGCGCGGACGGCGGGACCAGAAGTCCCGCCGTCGTAGCGATCAAGCCCTCGAGGAATGCTCGACGGCTAATCATGCGCCGAGCGCCAGTTCCGCACGCTGGCACGCGAGATCGGCGGCTTCCTCGTCCAATTGCTTGCGGTACGCCTCCGCGTCCGCATCGGACAATTGAGACCAGTCCACGCCCGGGACCGTCGTCCGTCCGCCGCACGCGTTACACGTGACGTCGAACGCGCCCGACATATAGTCGTCGACGAACTCCGGATCCTCGTAGAACTCCGTCGCGGAGATCCCGCCGGCGTCGATAGACGGATTGACGTGCTTTCCCTCGCCGCGGCACACGCCACACACGCGCCATTCGAGCGGGAGTTCCTTCTCGAGCGGCTCGCCGGTCTCCGGATCATCCGTGTAGAGGATCGGCTTGCGGCGCGGCTCCGTGACGCGCGGATCGTTGAAGTAATTCATTCGGTCAATTGCGATATCAGTCGGATTCATGGTGATAGCCTCCCTTTACCAGTTCGGACCGTCGAGAGCCTCGAGGACGTCGTCGGCGACGACGCCCGGCTCCGGCTCGATCGGCTCGTCGCTCCAATAATTCGAGTCCTCGAAAATGTCCGGGCGGAATTTTCGCTTGTGCGCCTCGACGCAATCCACGCACGCGAAGCCCGTCGAGATCCCGCGGGCGTCGTAGACTTGAAATCGATCCTTCCCGGATCCGCATCGGCACAGGTGGACGGAGCGAAAATAGACTTTCCGTAACGGCGGAAGGTATTCGCCCGTCTTGACGCCGGCGCGCGCGTCCGGGAGAGACGATTCCCTCGCGATCTCGTGGAGCTCGTCCTCGAGGACTTCGCCCGTCTCCGGATCGCAAGGGAACGAGAATCCGGCTCCGGGATCCGACGCGTAGGAATAGAAAAGCTCGTGAACTTCGACGACGACACAAAAGGGAGTCGTCTCGGCTTCGTTAATACGCTCGTTTGCTTTGAGTTCGATTGTCATTGCGAGCCCTCCGCGTCCGTTTCTCCGTGAAGCAATAGTGACAAGTCGGGGGTTTGCCTCCCGATCCGAACGGCGGCGTTCGCTACGTGATCCTCGAGGATCTCGAGAACTTCCCGGCGCGCCTCCGCGCGGACTCCCTGACTGTGAATCAATCGGCCCGATACAGAATCGAAGGACCGGAGATCGAAAAGAGCGTCCGCGAGCATTGCCTCGCTGTGCCGGAGCTCGATGATCCGCTCGGCGGCTTCGCGTAGTGCGCCACGCGCGGCGGCGTTCGCTTGATCTCGGTTCTGTGCCGCGGCGATCGCGGCTTGACGTTTTTCGCGTTTCATAGTGCTTACTCCAATGATGCCCACAAGAAAGCCGGTCTAGCGACCGGCGGGAGGAACGCGGCGCGGCGACGGTCCGCCTTGCCGGATCCGAACGACGTCCCGGGCGACGGTTCGCTCCGGGACTCGGAACGCCGCCGCGAGCGCGGCGACGGAAAGATATTCCGCCACGTGACCGACGACGTCGGCGTCGATTTCGCCGTCGTTGTCGTTGTACGCGATGAACTCCACGCCGCGACGGTAGCAGAAAGAAAGATTGCGCCTATTCATAGAACTCACTCCGTTGTAATGCCCACGCCGCACATAATAGGGCTCGCCGTCTAGCCGCCGCAAAAAAACGAGCGGGCCCGACGTAAAATCATAGACTTACGGAGCAAAAAACGGGGCTACAGTTTTCCGATCGCGCGCGTTATTCTGGCGTCGCCGGTGTGGGCACTATCGAACGCTTCGAGACTCGTCCCTCCGGATCGTGATTCGCCACGAGAACGCGGGCGCGTGGGGATTGCCGGGAGGCGCGCAAGTATGCTCCCGGACGTATACCGACGGACTCGTCCGGCGGCGACGGAAAACGCCTCGATCCTTTTGTAAAAGGGGGAGGGGGGATCCGTTCCCTCGGGATCTGAACCAGCAACGACAGGAAGGGAGGCAAGGTCAAATGGCGGGACAAATTCCGGGCTTCGGTCTTTCTCTCGAACGGTCGATCTCCGAGCTTGCGATTAAGATCTACGGCTACCGGAAGAACAACGACGGGACCGTCTCTATCCTCGAGTCGACGATAAGCGAGAGCGCGGTCGCCAATGCGCCGGAGTATGTCGTCCCGATGCGCCCGCTCTTGTCGATCGAGGAAGAACAAGCCGAGCAATTAATGACGGAGCTATGGCGGCTCGGAGTTCGTCCACGTAACGGGGAGGGCTCTCTCTCTCACGTCGAAGCCTCCCGCCGGCACTTGGAAGATATGCGACGGATTGCGTTTCACTGTCTCGAGCTCGAGGCGTGAAGGATGACGGAGAGACGCCAGTCCGCAAGGACGATCTTAGAAAGGCTCTCGAGTATCTCAAGACTCAAGACGTGCTATTCATGGATCCGACGACGTCCGTCGAGACGTGGTTCCCGGTCATAAGCTCCGCCGGATGGAAGCTAAAGGATCTCCGGAAGGTAGCTCGGCACGCGATCGAGAGCGGCTATCTTTTCCATTTGTCGGTGTGGATAGCGAAGGTCGGACGAGTATCCGCCTCCGGCTCCCGTGGCCGCCGAGCGTGAATCACTACTATGGAACGAACTGGAAGAATCGCACGCGATGGATCACGAAGCGCGGGAAGCTCTATCGATCGAAGGTTATCGAGCTCGCCGATCTTGCCGGCGCGCGCTTGAACTTGACCGGCGTTCTATGGGAGCGGAGAGATCTATATCCTCCGACTTCGAGAGAGCCCGATATCGACAACTACGACAAGGCTCTACTCGACGCGCTCGAGTTCGCCGACGTCCTCGCGAACGATCGCCAGTTCAAGGAATCGCATCGATACATACGCCGCCCGTGTTACGAGGGGCGCGTCCTGATTCAGATAAGGGAGCTCGCTCCGCATGAGCACGTCGCCGCATAGCATCGTTTCGCAACAGGTCGTGATATTCGAGCGGATCCTCGAGGGCGGCGATCGCGTCGAACTCAAGCCGCGGAGCTCCGGGAAGTCGATAACCGTCGAGCTCGGCAAGACGAAGGAAAGTTATCGAGTATTCTGCACGGCGCGGGAGATCGTCACGCATGGCGCGCGCCGCAAGATTTGGATAGAGCTCGATCTTTAGAGCTCGCACACTTGGCAACGGGAGCCGTTCTAATGTTGAAAATTGTCGATAAACGCGCGTACTCGAAGAATCTCAATCTTCGCCACGAGATCCACGGGGAGGAAACTGTCCCGGCGATCGATCTTCATTGCGTCGTCACGTGCGACGCCGATACCGTCGGCGAGCTCATGCCCGACGGCGCGGACTTGTGGGACGATGCCGGGATGCCGCGCTTCGGCGAGGTCTTTCCGCTCAAGCTCCGGCACAAGTTCAAGAACGTAGAGGCGCACGTCCGCTATCCCGGCGTCGATATCACAATGAAGGGCGCGGATCTCGCGAAGATGAAACTAACGCCGAAACAAGACCGGCAAGCCGAGCTCGTCGTCGCGATCCAATACGCCAACGCGGTATGTGCCGAATATGTCGCCGGCTTGTGGGCGTGTTGCGGCGAATACGGCGAGATCGAGATCGAGGCGCGTCAGCACGATATCGGCGAGGGCGAGGATCCGGGCGAGGACGCCGACGAATGACGGCGGAGCCGCTCGACGTCCTATGGTGCGCCAGTAATGCGCACTATGAGCACGAGACCGGCGGGCATACCGTCACGTTCGGACCGTCCACGCCGGGCGCTATGTATTCCGTCGAGTATCAATGCACGTGCGGGGATCAATCGTTCGTCGGATCTGAGTCGGAATCGTGCGAGCACATTCAAGCCGCCGCGCGCGCCCGGTGCGGCTACGGATGGGAAGCCTCGCACGGCGCGCCGGCGGATCTCGAGGGCGAGGACGAGTGTCCGAAATGCGGCGGACCGTTGTCCGTCGTCACGATAGCTATCTAGCAGGGGAAGCCAAGACTATGAGATACGGTTTTTTATCAATTGACGCTTCAATGCACGAACGGGACGCAATGCAAGGGACGCTCGCCGTTCTTCCGTTTCTTTCTCGGCGGCTACAAGACGACGATCGTCTCCGACGGGCAACCGGAAGCCGTGCGCGAGGCGCGCCTCGACGGATGGATCGTCCGACCGAAGCGCCAAGTTTGCCCGTTCTGCGCGATCGACGAAAAAGCCCGACGCAATGTGGAGGGGAAGGGGGAAAAGGCACACGGGAAACAACCCGACGAGGACGCCGGAGAGCGCCCGCCCGTGTAACAGGCTCCGGGGCGGCGGCGTTAAGCTCATCGCGTCGCCGTCCTCGAGCCCGCCGATAATTCGAGCCTCCGATCCCGACGTCGGATAAACTCGCTCCCGGAGGGCTACGAATGCCGGCGAATCAATCCAAGCTCGAGCGCGCTGTCGAAGCGCTCAAGGCGGGCGGCGAGCTCGTCGCACGAACGACGCCGACGTCGCGCGTCTACTACGTCACGGCGGAGGATCTCGAGATCCGGTTAACGCCGCTCCAAGCTCATTCGATTATCGATCTCGAGGACGTTCGTCGAGATCAGTCCCGGGACGCGCCGTCCCGATCTATTTACGTGTGGAGGTCTACCGATGAATCCGGAAGCTAAAAACGTCGTTCGAGCCGTGCTCGGTATTGTCGTCGTTCTCGCGATTGCGATCGCCGCCTCGTTCGTGCCAGTGTCCGCGCAAGAGATCCCGCGCCCGGTCCGCGATACGCCGTTCGATTGGCGTTGCGTCGGAGCCGACGGGACGGAGATCTCGAAGCACACGCGCCAAGATACGGCGATCTATTCTTGTCAGTCCGCCGCCGCTCGAGCTCCGGGAGCCGTGTTCTATATCGAGGGCGGGCGCTACCGTGTAACCGTCGCCGGCGAGCCGGATCCCGAACCGGATCCCGATCCCACGCCCGAACCGGATCCGGATCCCACGCCGGTCGAGTCTGTAACGGATCCGCTCGAGCAAGCTCTCCGCGTTGTGCGCGCTTCCGGATCTCCCGTAATCGAGACCGATCAATCGTCGCTCGATCAGGCGGGCGGACGCTGGCAAGTTTGCGGGATGCTCCGGACGCTTTCCTCGAGATCCGCGCTCGCCTCGAGGGACGCCGCCGGCATCGACGAGCCCGGTCACATATCGATATGGATCCGACAGGACGGCGCAATCGAGGGTCGCGTCCAATCGACGACGGGCGGAACGCAAGTCATATCGGGCCCGGGGGAGATCGTCGCCGGCTCGCCGTTCTGCGTTACGGTCTCGTTCGGATCTCGAGGCGTGGGCGTATTCAACGGGGCGAGCCTCGTAGCCGCCGATGGTGGATTCGTGACGGGCGTCGGACCGAACTCGAATCCGGTCGTAGTCGGCGCGGGATGCCAGTCGTGCTCGAGCGGCACGGCGGACAATCTCAAGGACGTTTCGGACTTCGAGGATCTCGAGCTCGCGATCTTCGAGGCACAAGCCGATTTCGAGCCGCCGATCCTTCCGCCGGATCCGGATCCTGTCACGGGCGAAGCCCGGCTCTCGTGGTCGTGGGAGGATCCCGCGTTCGCGAACACTCTCGAGGGCTTTACGATCAGGAAGCGCGAGGCGGGCGGAGATATTCTATTCCCCGTCGGGCCCGGCAAGCGATCGCACACGTTCGACGGGCTTCCCGCCGGCGAGCATTGCTTCGATATACGAGCTCGAGCCGGCGGCAAGGTCTCCGAATGGTCGCTCGAACGGTGCAAGACGATCGAGGGTTAACCGATGCCGCTCGAGGTCACACGGACAATCAAGCGCGACGGTCAAGCGGACGTGATCGTCACGGATCCGACGCAGTATCCGAACGCCCGGCAAGCATTCCGGGCGATCGTCCGTGATATCGCCGAGCTCGTCCTTGCGAACTCGCATCTTGCCGGCAATGTCGGAATTACGCTCCGGCGCTCGAGGCGGACGGCGTCCGTCGAGGCGGGCGACGGATCCCGGTCTATCGAGTACGAGATAGCGGACGTCTAGCCCGTGGCGGAGATCGGGCACAGTCTCTTAAAGTACGAGACGAACGTCGATCAGACCGGAACGACGTGGAAAGAGGACGCTAATCACAAGATGCCGGCATCCGATTTCGAGGCCGGCGAGACGTACTTCGTTCGTATTTGCGCGATGACCGGCTCGACGACGAGCAATAACAGTCTCGACGAGTTCGAGGTCGAAGCCGTCGGCGCTTCGATTGCGGCGTCAAAGTCGATTCACGAGTCCCGGCGATCTGGCGGCGCACAAGGACATCAGTTTTATTGGATCGGCGAGGTTACTATGGGCTCGCCGGCGTCCGATATTCAATTCCGTTTCAGGGCGAGCGCGGCGGGTCAAACGGCGCGCGTTAAATGTATCTACGGCGTCGCGCTCAAGACGTCGGATCTCGGCGCGTCTAATTACAAGTTTGCTTCTCTCGTCCCGTCTCCCTCCGGCGACGCGCCGAACTCTCTCACGGATGGCGCGGAGATCACGCTCCCGGACGACACAAGCCAATGGTACGTGTTCGCCTCGTCGCACTGGACGGCGGACGAAGTCGGCTCCGATATGGAAATGTTGCTCGACTTCGCCGGGACCGACGGAGACTCCGTGATCCTCGAGACGGAGAACACGAGCGAGGAATATACGTTCGGCTACGAGCGCGCGGTCGTGAACGGATCCGGCGGAAAGACGTTCAAGGTCGAATATAAAGCCGAGAACGCCTCGACGCATGATTGCGACTATACGGCGATCGGCGCGATCAATATGGACGCGTTCCTCGTCGGTTTCGCGGAGGAAGATACGAGCGACACGAGTATAAGCTCGGCGGCGACGTGGACGACGCTCTCGGAGTTCCTCGACAAGATCGTCGGCGACGGCACTCGGAACTATTGCGTTCTCGGTGGCTCGCTTATGGATGTTGCCGAAAGCGCGAAGCGGCACGAATCCGGGATCGAGTATCAACGCGGCTCCGGAGGATGGAATACCGCGGCGGGCATGGATGACGCCGACGAGCTCGTCGGACACGGGAACGGGGATCAGCACGGCATGTATTACGCCGCCGAGCTAACCGATATCGCCGACACGGAGTCAATCGACTTTCGGCTCCGCGGGCGAGAGCACTCCGACGTAACGCCGGCTCCGGTCGCGATTCTCGGCTCTATTTGTTGCTTTTCGTGGGAGCTCGCCGCCTCCGGCCCGATCGACGACTCGATCTCGGAGGATCTCGCGTTAACGGGCGCGTTCGGTATCGAGGTCACAGTCGACGAGTCGATCTCCGGTGCGCTGGCGCTCTCGGAGTCCGCGTCTATGGTGGCAACCGTCGCCGAAGCGATTAGCGAGGCTCTCACGCTCGAGGATACGATCGCCGCGCAAGCGACCATCGGCGAGAGCATTACCGAAGCGCTCGGCGTGGGCGATTCCATGGGATCGGGCGGATCCGTCGACGAATCCATGACCGGCGACGTACAACTCGACGTGACAGTCGCCGCGATTGCGACGGCTTTCGGGTCGATCGCCGAAGCCCTCGAGCTCGGCGAGGCGTGGGCGGCGGAAGCAATCCTCGCCGTAGATCTCGACGGGGATCTCGAGCTCGCGGATACATTCGCGATCGAGCAACTACTCGAGGACGCGATCGCGGAGGATCTCGAGCTCGCCGCCACGTTTGGCGAAGCCGTGAACGTGCTCGCCTCGCTTTCGGAGGATATTTCGTTCGGCGAGACGGTCGCCGCCGTCGTCACTGTCGCCGCCTCGATCGGCGAAAGCGTGACGCTCGGCGCGACGATCTCCGAGCTCGTGACCGTCCTCGAGGATCTCTCCGGCACGCTCGAGCTCGGCGATACGTTCGGGATCGAGCAAATCGTCGAAGATTCGATCGACGGAGAGCTCGCGCAAACGGGAGTTTTTTCTATCCTCGCCACGATCGCCGGCTCTATACTGGCGGACGTCGATTTGAGCGACGTTATCGCGGCGTCCGCGACTATCTCCGAAAGTATCTCCGGGGATCTCGAGTTCGGCGCGACGTTTGCTCCGACGGTGACGGCTGGCTCGGTTCCTGTAGCAATTGGGGCTATCAGCGTCGCCGCCGCAGTAACCGGAGCCGTCGCCGCTCAAAGCGCAACGGACGCAACGTCCCTCGAGGCGGATCCGGCGACTCTCGGCGAGCTCGACACGGAAACCGGCACGGAAGGGACGATCGCGAACGACTCGAGCACGGACGGGAGCGTAATCTCCGAATATGAGTGACGATGTTCTATTCCTGTCGACCGACAACGTCCTAACGTTGTCGAACTTCAAGAACCGGATAACGGACGCCGCTATCACTGGCGCGACCGTGACGGTCGTTCTCTACCACGCCGACAAATCGACGGAAGTCACGGACGACGCCTCGCCGGGCGTCTCGTGGCCGGTCACAATGTCGGACGCCGGATCCGGGACGTACCGCGCGACGCTTCCCTACACGCTCTCGCTCAATCGGAAAAAGGCGTATTTCGGAAAGGTATTCGCGGACGGCGGATCCGGGCTCGTTTCTACATGGTGGAAGCGGCTCGTTTGCCAAGAACGAGGGGATTAGAAAATGCAAGGGATCACGGAAGATCAGGGATTCGGCGAGAACATGGCTCCCGGCGTGATAGCGCGTCCGGAGTTCCGCGGACGGCTCGGCTTCGCGGGGCATTGGGGAGTGCAGTTCTATCGACAGCGCAAGAGCGGCGTCTATGCGCTTTTCGACGAGGACGAGTTCGATAATCTCGTCGTAGACGAGGGGATCTCGCACGCGCTCGCCCTCGTCCTCGAGCGTTCCGTCTCGCCGGCGGAGTCGGCGGTCTCGACGTGGTACATGCTGCTAACGGACGGATCTCCGACAATCGCCGCCACGGACACGGCGGCAGGGATCACGGCGTCGCCGGGTAACGCGTGGGCGGAAGTGACAACGTACGCGGAAGCGAATCGCCCGGCATGGACGGACGGCGGCGAGAGCTCGAAGTCGATCGACAACTCGGCGAGCAAGGCGCGCTTTACGATGAGTGGATCCGCGACCGTCGGCGGAGCCGGGCTCGTTTCGACGAACACGAAAGGCGGAGGAACCGGGATCCTATACGCCGCGGGCGCATTCTCTGGCGGCAATCGGTCGCTACAGAATACGGATCTCGTCGATATCACGGGCACATTCACGGGCTCGAGCTCGTAGCGGATAAGTCGCCGGCGCGCGGGATTTCGTCGGATCGGCTTCCCCGGATCCCGTCGCGCTCGGCGCATTGAACTATGAAATTGACCGAACTCAATCCGCGATGGCGCAATTATCGGCTCGCCGGCGAGGACGGCAACCGTAACCGGATCGGCGTCTCGTTCGATTGCCCGTGCGGGTGCGGCGTCCGCCGGATATGCGACTTCTCGAATCCGCTCGACGGCAAGGGAACGATCAAGGCTCTTTTCCCGACGTGGGAAGCTCGAGGATCCTCGTTCGCCAATCTCACGCTAACGCCGTCAATTAATGCGCCCGTTTCCGATGGCGGGTGCGGCTGGCACGGGCATATGAAGGACGGCGAGCTCGAGGGCGCTATCGAGGGCGCGTAACCTTGCCGCGCAAGAATCCGCCGCGTCGCCCGCTCCGGCGCTGTCCCTATCCCGGATGCAAGAATCTAACTCGAGGCGGGCATTGCCCACGCCACGCCGAAGCTATGGAGGCGCGTCAAAAGACGTACAAGCGCCGCACGAAGCGAGAGCGAGATCCTCGATCGAAGCGCGTCTATAACTCCCGTGCATGGCAACGGCTCCGCGCGTGGAAGCTCGAGCGGGCTCCGATATGCGAGATCCGGATCCGATGCCATGGCGCGCCGGCGACGGAGGTCGACCATATTCGCCCGATCGCGCAAGGCGGCGAGGCTTACGATCCGGACAATCTGCAAAGCACGTGCCACGAATGCCATAGCGTCAAGACGAACACGACGGACAGGGAGGCGGCGCTTCGGTTTTCCGGATCCGGGGCGTATGATCCGGACGACTAACCCACGAGGGAGACTCGAAACCATGGCGAAAAAGAAAGCCAGCAAGAAAAAGGCGAGCAAGAAAAAGCGGACGCTCGTCACGTGCACGCATACATTCCGATCGAAGAAATCCGATCGACAGTATCGCCCGGGGAACGTGATCGCGGATCCGCAAGACGCGAAGGACGCGATCTCCGACGGATGCGCCCGGAGACGTGCGATCGACTAACGACGAGCCGAAAACGGGGAAGCCATGATTAACGACGAAAAAGAGCAAGCCGCGCTTTTTCTGACGATACTCCGAGAGATCTACGAATCGGAGCACGCCCACGAGCCGCCGACCGACGCCGAGCTCGCCGGGCGTCTCGCCGTGCGCGGTCTCCCGCCGCCCGACTACATGGGCTCTATACACGAGGCTCACAAGGTCGAGCGCTTTCAAGAATGGATCGATTCAGGCGAAGCCCTCCGGGACGCCGTCGGCGTGATCTCCCGCCATTTTGTGAGCCTCGAGTCTTTCGATATCGTCGCCGATAGCCTCGCGCGGGCGGACGAGCTCGCCGCCGAAGCCGTCTCCGAAACCGCGCCCGGAAAGCTCGCGCGCGTTAGAGAGCTCGCCGAGAAATACCGCCGGCATCGTGGGGGCGCGCACTATGTCCACTGATGAAGCCAAACAAGACGAAGTGATCGGAGACGGCGGTCTCGCGTTCAAGGACACTCGAGTAATTGCCGAGCTCATGCAAGTACACAATCTCAACGTGTACGGCGTCGATAAGACGCTCGTCGATACCAATCAACGGACAGCGGTCGAGATCTTCGGCGTCCTTGATAGCGGCGAGCCGTTTCGCGTTGTTCTTCACGCCGCCGAAGGGACCGAATTCAAGGCGAGGCACGCACTCGAGTCTCGTCTCGTGCTCTATACGAAGCGCTCGGCGTGATAACGACGAAGCTCGTCCTCTATTGGCCGCGCGCCGAGTTCGCGATCGTGGCGCATCGCAAGGCGGGCTCTACGACGTTTCGGCGGGCTTTCTCCGGATACGAGATCGTTACGCCGGAGGATCTCCCGCCGGGCGTGCGAGTTCACTCCGTATTACGGGAACCGTTATACCGTCTAATGTCCGTGTGGCGGGACAAGATCCGGGCGACCGAAACGACGCCCGATCGGTGGTATCAATGCGAGGAATTTAACGAAGCGCCGCCCGCCTCGTTCCCGGAGTTCGTTCGGAGGGTTTGCGAGATTGTGCACTCCGGCGAGGCGTGCGACGAGCACTATCTCCCGCAATCGGACTTGATCTCGAGAGCGTGCCAGTTCCTACACGATCGCCCGGTCAATCTCGAGCTCTATCCGTTTACGGAGTTCGAGGAAGCGTTCCGAAAGATCGAGGCGGAATATCGGGCCCGGACTGGACGGAGCGCCCGCTATCGGCACTCGAACAAGACTCGAGGCGGCGATCTTCGGCTCGACGAGATCCTCCGGGACGAAGTTCGGCGCGCATACTGGCTCGATTATCATCTATACGGGGAGCTCGTCGGATGGATCAAAAGCCCGGCAATTCTTCGCCCGACGCCTTGACGGACGTCGATCCGGCGTCGATCGACGATATTCGACGACGCACGCTCGCCGAGCTCGAGGCTCTCCGGGAGTCGTGCTCATGGATCCGAAGCCCGGCGTTTAAGCGAGATCCGCGCCGGCTATTGACGTTCACGGCAACATACACGCCGCTAACAACAGAGACGCGCGCCGGGCTCGCCGGCTGGCATCTTGTGAGAACGAGCCCGGAGCCGAAAGCGCTCACGGCTCGAGACGTTCTCGATTACGAGAAACTCGTCGCCGAGTGCATAAGATCGAGCCTTGCGAACACGGAGAGCGAGATCCGCGATTACACATTCCGCAATCTTTTATTCCGAAACGCCTCGCACTTGACGCCGGTGCAAGCACTCGAGCGTTCCGAGTATTGGATAAGCCGCCTAATTCACGAGCTCCGGGAGGTTCTCGACAATGACGGATGAAACGAAAGCGCCGGAGCCTATAGAAGTCGATTGGGAGGACTGTCGCCGGCTCGTCGCTCTTGCGTGCGGCTGGCAGATTATCGAGGGAGTTCCGCCTCGTGGCGAACGAGTTACGCTCGCTTTCCAAGGGACGCCGCCCGCCGGCGTTTGGGTGAAGAATCCCGCCTCCGGCTATTGGAGTCACGGAATCGGGACGCTTCCCGACTACGAGAACGACAGGGACGCGCAAGACTTCCTTATCGAATGGCATCAAGCGAACGGACGGCACGTCTCTATGACGTACTTCGCCGACGGCTTTATCGGCGCGTCTGTAATGGAGGCGGGCCCGCCCGGGCGACGGACGAAGCCGATCCTAGCCGATACAAGAGGGCGCTCTCTATTGGGGTGCTCCGTTCGCTGGCTCAACTTCGAGAGTCTCACGGAGACGAAGCAATAGCCCGATGCGCTACCGTTTCACGCTCCCGCCGTCCGCCGAGATTTATCTCCCGTGGCACACGCTCGATTGGAGCGACGTCTCATGGTTCCGGGAGGACGACGTCGAGTCTCTTAAACCGTGGGGGATCTTTCTATGTGTGAATGCGAACGGGCTCCGGGCTATCTATTGCTCGTGCACAAAGCCCGCCCGTGTTTCGGGTAACGCTTTGACGTGGAGCGTTGAGCCCGTGCCGTTATGTGTGAGAGATCCTTACGAGCTCGAGCTTCGACGGTGGACGTAGCGGGGGGGGGTGTCAATCTCTGACACTATGCTCGGAGAC
>FUIF01014646.1_pt1 | contig 40523 bp, 67 predicted proteins | sample 1003461 | NCBI WGS metagenome assembly FUIF01 (sample SAMEA80401918, study PRJEB19352) | marine metagenome
ACATTTAATGCGCCGTTAGCTCAGTGGCAGAGCCGGGACTTCTAAACTCCTTGGTCGCGGATTCGATTTCCGCACGGCGTTCCAAAATTTTTAATGTGCCGAAGTAGCCAAAATGAAACCGGAGGTCATGGGCCGGGGATCAGAAAGAAAGGCAAACATCGGAGGCGAGAGAGAAGACTAGTTAGTATCTTAAGCTAAAAGTGTAGATTGTGGGTGCAAATCCCACCCGGCATACCAATTTTTACTAATACAAACCAACATAACGTAAGTATGAAAAAAGCAGAAACATAGGTGCTGATCAATGAGATGATCGGCTGTGAGCAGACCGAGGGGTTAAACGTGTATCAGCACGGGAGATCAGTTTGCGAATACTCACAGAAAATCGTCTCAGGTGATACGGCAGGAATGAGAATCCCATCGTGGTTCGAAAAGAACCGTGAGAAAATTCTCGCAAATATGCACCCCTCTGAGGTCGCAGTTGTCTATCAGGTTTTTCATGACTGTGGCAAGTCGCGATGTTTGGAGGTCGGCGAGGATGGGAGGAGACATTTTCCCAACCACGCAGAGGTCTCAAGCCGTGTCTGGAAAGAACACGGCGGCGATGATGCCGTAGCTAACCTTATCTTATGGGATATGGTTCTCCATACGGAGACTGCGGACCAGATCGAGGCGAGAAACTTCGACATCAAGGATGCGATGACCCTTCTGGTTACCGCATTCGCCGAAATCCACGCCAATGCCGAAATGTTCGGTGGGATCGAGTCCATTTCTTTCAAACAGAAGTGGAAAAAGCTCGACCGTCGCGGCAAGCAACTCATGAGGAGGTATTTTTCATGAGTGACCACGGCTACATGTATGTCGTGGTGCGCAACGACCTATCCTGCGCACAGAAAGCGGTTCAAAGCTCCCATGCGGCTATCGAGGCCGCTAGGGCTTACCTTAAGCCAGAAGACGATCACCCTTCGGTTATTATTGTCGTGGTGAAAGGCGAGGCGAGGCTAAAGAAACTCTCCTCGGAGATCGGGGTGGAGCATCAATGCTTCCACGAACCCGATATCGGAAACCAGATGACGGCGATTGCAACCCGCCCGCTATATGGTGATGAAAGGAAAATCTTTGAAAGATTCCAACTGTATAAAGAGTGAAAAACTCACTTGCGAGTTTAATATTGAAGTCGCAAGTAAATTTATGGGGCATTCGTATAACGGTTATTACCCTCGTCTGTCGAATGAGTGACAGGGGTTCGACTCCCCTATGTCCCGCTGGAGTATTAGCATAGCGACCCAATGCACTCGGTTGTCAACCGAAAGATCGCGGGTTTGAATCCCGTATACTCCGCGTATATGCCTCAGTGTTCTATATAGTAAGATCAGTAGTCCCTTAGCACCAGTAGCCCCTTGGCTTTTGTTGGATTTTGTGTTTTTTGCAGAACTTACGCAAAGAGGAGTTGCATATGCCTAGCTCCATTGCCACCTTATACGAAGATTTTTCGTCCAAAAGCTTTGCTATTTCTTCGGGCTTGGGCCATACTATTTTAGTGGCTCTTTTCTTGTGTTTACCATCGGTTGTATCATAACAGCTTTTACAAAGCCCCGAGGTATTTCTCGGATGCAATTCCGATGGGCATTTAGAACAAGTTTCTCTTTTCTTTTTAAATCTTTTCCCAGCGAATGTTGAGGTTTGAGAGTGACAGTTCGGACATAAAAATCTTAAATTTTTTAAAACATTGTTGTCATGTTGACCGTCAATATGATCAATTTGTAAAGATAGGGGTTTCCCTTGGTGAAGCTCTCCTTGCCCGCATTCTTGACATTCATAAGGGAGAAGATTGTGTTTTTTTATATGCTTTTTCACTGCGCTGCTCGCATGTTTGGAATTGGGGATAAGAATTTTTTTCTGACTTCTTCCTCCGAATACGCTTTATTAGAATTGGTCTCAACACAGTTCTTAAAATGAGATGTATCTAGGTTAAGAGCTTTAACTCTTTTGTAAAAAGTATTATATTTTCCTCCAGCGGGTCTCATTCCAAATTTTCGTAAAAAATCAGAGACAGAATGGCTATCTTTTATAGCTTGAGTAAAAACATCGTCTGGAATTTGTAGTAGATTTGGATACTTCACAGTAACTACAGTTACACGTAAAACCGCACATTGGGTGCAAATAAAATGCTGAGTGTCGAATAATGGTTAATTCCTTCGCCTGTGAAGCGAAAAATGGCGGTTCGAATCCGCTCATTCAGCCCTTATGAATAGGGAGAGCCGCAATAAAGAAAAGGCGGCGTCCCGGCGCAAAGACAGTGAGGATCTGGAGTCGGGCAAGGCGACCAAAGAAGAACTGCAGGGGCGCAACTCTATTCTTCCGAAGGGTTTTTTTGACAATGTTGTTGTTAAATTTCCACCAAGCTATTTTGAAATTTCTAAGGAAGACGATTAAAACTTCTTGACAGATGCACGAAGGTGTGCTATAATACCAACATGAAAAACAATAGACTTATGCTTCCGGTTCCGAAATGGTATAGCGCGACTTGGATGGAACGGCACGCCAACGGCTGGCAGTGGAACGAGGATGAGAAGAGGATGTATGCTCCCGTTGAAGTCGTTGAAAAAATCAACAAGAAAAAATCCGGTTCGTAAATACCTGCACTTGGGGGGAAGTGCCGACAAACACAAACAATTATGGCTCACGAAGATCTTTACTCCGAAAAAGAACAGGCTTTAATTTCGGCGATAAATCCACATTGGCGTGAGGTTATCACGTTGACTGAAATCAATCCCCCATCGCTTTACAAAATTTTGGCAGAAGAAATGTTTATCTCTGGCCGCAATGACCCGTCAACAGACGCGCTTCGTCGCGCTTGCATAGCTCTTCGCGAATGTAAAATTTTTAGAAGGACACCTGAGTTTGATAAACTTTGCAGCTTTTAGGTAACATAAGGAATGACAACAATACCAGTTAAAAAATACTGGGAAAACAATGGTAAATTATACAGCGCCGTCGTGGGCTGTTATTACGGATTAGATAAAATGAATAAATTTCCTTCCATCGGGCAGTTCCGCAACGTGGTTCAGTCCCTCAAAATGCACTTTCAGTATGCGGGTCGCGACGAGGAAGATCGCCCTATTTACGACAACACCAAACCTCTTGGCGAGGTAGGTTTCTTTGGGACGGTTAAGCTTCATGGCACAAATGCCGGAGTTTGCTTTTATCCCGGTGGGAAAGTCGAGTTTCAGAGCAAGGAACGAATTATCACCCCCAAGGACGACAACATGGGGTTCGCGAACCACTTTAGTTCTACTGGCAAGCTTCACGCTTTGAAGTTTATCGCGGCGAAAGTTTTAACAGACAATAACATTATCCCTTTTGAAGGTAAGACTGTCCTTTTCGGTGAATGGTGCGGAGAAGGCATCCAAAAAGGAATGGGGATCTCCCAACTTTCTAAGCGTTTTGTTCTTTTCGGGATCAAACATGTTTGGGGCGAAGGCGAAAACGACTTTACTTGGTTGAATAGCTACGGCTACAGAAACCACGAAGCAGACATTTACAACGTTCAAGACATCAGGTCTTGGAGAGTTACCGTCGATCTTAACGAACCTATCAAAGCTTATGATGAGGCTATGGCTTATACTGATGAGGTTGAGAAGGAGTGCCCGTTCGCGAAAGCTTGCGGAATCTCCGATGGTCTGGGCGAAGGTATCGTCTGGGTGGCAAATGTCGATGGCAAGAACTTCAGATTCAAAACCAAAGGCCCAAAGCACTCTGTCGTAAACAAGAAACCCAAAGACCCTATCAGCCCTGAGAAACTTGCGAGCATCGCGGAGTTTGTAGAATATGCAGTCACCCAGAACCGTCTGAAACAGGGTGTGCAGCAGGTATTCTTGGATAAAACTCCGACCGTAAAAGAGACGGGGAAATTTATCGGCTGGGTCTGTAAAGATGTAAGCAAAGAGGAGTCAGACACAATGGAGGAAAGCGGCCTCACTTCGAAAGAAGTTACTCAAGCCGTATCCAAAAAAGCCAGAGAATGGTTCTTTGAGTATCTTGACGATCTAGTAATGTAAACCCTTAAATGGGGTAGTTCACGCTGTTGCGTAGTGTGCCCTGACTTTCAATCAGGTGGCAGTTTATCTGTGCGCGGGTTCGATTCCCGTCTACCCTTCTTTTTAAAAAAAACGTTGACGAAAACGGAAATGTGGTGTAAAATATACTGTATGAAAACGTTTCTAATGGCAATATCTGTCGCCGCGCTGACTTTTTTTAAATTCAAGTTGCTCCTTTTTTCAAAACAGAGACTCTTTTTGGAGAACGAATGCCGATGGGACGGAGACACGTGTAAGCGCGAACGATTTCGAGGCTTATATCTCTCTCGGGGAGCACAGAGATGAGGAGGCTATGGAGTTTAGCTCCGACATGTATTACAAGTATCTTGGCAAGCCCCATTACGAGACTTTCACAAAAGGTCACGCTCCGGGCGCACCACCAATCCTCGACTATAACGTAGGGACTGCGAAAGAGTTATACGCTAAACTTTTAAAAGGCGGAATGTATGTCACCGGGCGGGTGAAGCTGCGCGGCTGGTTCTGGAAAGGCAAGCTTAAATTTGACACCAAGTATGAAAGGGTGTATATCAACCCCAACGGAAGGACACCTATCCACGGCTGGAGCGGCTATCAGGCAGGTTCTGGTTTCTATCAGGATGGTAACGGTGTATACGAGGTTATTTTGGGCGCAGAGCCTTTGCTTAAAGGCCCGAACTATCACCAGAGCCTAGGCGCAGATTTTTATCCGAACGTGATGACTCAGGAGATGCTTGACACCATTCTTCAGATGATCAGTGACAGAAAAGGAAAATCGACATACAAGGTTCCGGGCGCTGTGAAAATTCCAAGCCAGAATCCTCTTGACTGGTTTCCAGAAAACGGGGACTTCAGAGGGAAAAGACGTTATTAATCAACTGCCGCTAGTCTAGGACAACGAGTCTCTCGTAAAGACTGTGTTGAGGGTGCGATTCCCTCTAGTGGCTCACTCTTTTTTTATTACGGCACGAACCCCCAGCGTTTAAAAAGCCGTATGTTTCGGTAAGGGAGTGGCAGTTCGGGCATAGCAACCGAAGATTGTCTTCTGAGCTATTGCTTGGGTCTCCGTCTATGTGGTCTGCTTGCAAGGGGACCCGTTTCGTTATTCTGTGCATAACATCCCAGCCGCACTGACAGCACTTATTGTTATATTTTTCTCTTAAGTAATTTTTGACAAACCTTTTTACGATGAATGTTTTAGAGTCATGACCCTCCAACTCACCTCGTTTCCATTTTTTTATTTATCTGCTTGAAGAACTTTGGCTCTTCTAGGCGCGTCTGAGTAAACACATTTTCGACTACAGTATTCTTTTTTACATTTTTTACGGCAAGCTTTACACTCGTTTTCGAGTGGAGCTACCCTTCTCCTATTGTTAAAAAGTTGAAGAGCAGGAGCCGCGAACAGAACTTTTCCCCATCTCCTTCTATTTCTAAAGAACACTCTGAAACAAACAGTTTCTTTCCTTGTTCTGAAATTTCTTCCTTCAAGCCCAGCTTATGCAAAAAAACCTTTACCCCTTTGCTTGTTCTGTTTAGTGCTTGAGCTATTTCTTTGTATCTTTAAACCTTTTTTTATTGAATTTTCAGCCACTTTTCTTTCTTGCTCTGTCCATCTTTTTGCCATATAGAAGTATACACTAAAAAGCCGTTGACGGGAACAGGAAAGCGTATACAATACACAAACTACATGCCGTAGAAACATTTACTAGATGATGCCCGCACTTGTAATGCGGAAAAGCGGGAGCGTTACCCGACTACGGCTCTTTAAAAAATATGAAAGAAGTATCAGAAAGGTGGAAAGAGTTTTATATGCGTCTGGTTTACCTGAACGCGGGAATGTCCAAAGACGAAAGCACGCACGTTGGTGCTGTTGTGGTCGGAGAAGATAAGGAAGTCCGTTCGATGGGCTACAACTCATTCCCACGTGGGATGAAAGACGCTGACCCCGAGAAACAAAAAAGACCCGCTAAGTATTTTTATTTTGAACACGCGGAGCGTAACGCCATCTACAACGCAAGTTTGCAGGGAGTTTCTTTGAAAGGATGCACGATGTATACGAGCGGCGTTCCATGCGCTGACTGTGGTCGTGCCGTAATCCAGTCTGGAATAACAAAGGTGGTTGTTCACGAGGGGTGGCCAAGAAATGGTTACGACCTTTATCCACCATTTGGAAAATTGCCAAAAGAGGAAGATAGGGACCAGTGGACAGATAGCATTGTTTCAACTTGGGAGATGTTTTTGGAAACAAATATACTCGTTGAAAAATTCGACAAGTTTCTCAACGAGGAATGTCTGTTTGATGGTAAGAAAATAGAAGTATGAAAAAGCTAGACTACTTGCTTGAGGAGCTTGAGGAAACTTGGGACTACACACCCGAAGAGATAAGAGATATAAGGGAGAAGGTGTTAAGTTTTGCTTTGGACATTTTTGATGATCCTAGCCTCTACGAGGAGCTTCTTTTGGAAAGACATGGCGAGGTGGATGATGGGAAAATAATAGAATTTCCCATACCGTTTCGCCCGCAGTGGTAAATTTTAATGGCGCTCGCCCCCTAAGCGGTCTTCGAAGCCGTAGACTTAAAAGTAGAGGGGATAGAAAGTCACGGGGAGCATTACCTCCGGGCGCTACTGGGCATGTATACCCTCGGTTTCCTAAACCGGAGAAAGGTTAATTGGATACATGTGGGTTCGAATCCCATCTTGCCCGCCAACACACAAAAAAAACAATGGATAGATACGGAATAATCAAAACAGAATCTACTTTCATTCCGGGCGACGAGAGATCTCGCACCAATCCGGGTCATGGATACCCTGCTCATACTGTTAGTCATGAGGAAATACAAATGTTTGATAGTCGTTCAAAGTGGGAGCAGAGGATAAAAGAGCTTTCTAACCCCTCTTACGGCTCGCCAGAAAAGTTTACGGCGATTGTATATCGTGTGGTCGAAGTAACCCGTGAAGTTTCAATCAATTTAGATTAATATGAATTTTAATGAGTGCCACAGGTGCGGTGGAGATAAGATGACGCACACTTTAACAGTATCAGATTGTCCTGACTGCGGATATCATGACGATATGAACGACTGGGAAGACATTGACGAGATAGGCATAAGCATGAGTTTGAGCGACGGGTGGGTTTCTGGTTTTTTGAAACACCAAAGAAGAAGGTATCTAACCGCGAGGGAGATGGCTGTTGGCGAAAAGCTCAGCGATTTTTCCATCAGGGACATGGCGAAAACGCACGTTGCGACTTTAGAAAAAAGGGGCTGGATCGGAAAGAAAACGCCGCTCGAAATGGTAGGTCTTATCGGCAGCGAGTTTTTTGAGGTCATGCTTGAGTTGCTCAACGGCACACGAGGGAAGATAGATGATGACAAGACTGCGGAAGAGTTGGCAGATGTTGTTCTCAGGTGCTTTGGGACGGCCCACGAGTTAGGTTTGGACCTGCCGGAGGCAATCTTATCGAAGATGAAAAAAAATTGGGTGGCGAAAAATAACAAAGGGAGAGATAAGTAGTGGAAAAATCAATAGTAATAGAAAAGGTTTGCGCTTTCGGTTTCGAACTCGATCATGATAGCTGGGATACGGGAAAATGGCTCAGGTTTAAACTGCCAAATAACTCCCAGCAAAGCCTTATTATTTATGATCAGAAGGACAATAATTGGAGGGGCAGGGTTGCCGTATTTTTTATCAAAGTTGGCAGAAACCAAGTCAAAAGGGAAATTAATACAGCGTTGACTTTAGAAGATTAAAGCGGGCGAGTTCACCTAGAGGTGTTACGACATTGACATTGTCGCCGTGGTGAGTGCGATCCTCACCGTCCGCACGTGGGTAGGTTCCTCTGGGGAGGATAGCGCTTTTACACAGCGCCCGTGGTGGGTTCGATTCCCACTACCCATACTTAAGAATAAGAACATGTATATTTTGGTTACAATAGTGTGCGTTCTTCTGGCTATCAATTTTTTTGTTGTCGGTAAAAACGAAAAGGATAAAAAGAGGGAGCGCGAGAAAAGGAAAACTCTGTTTTTTCTGAAGATATTTTTCTCGACCCTCTCAAGCAGATCAGAGATCTTAAAAAAGAAGTGCAGCACCTTAAGTCGCGCAAGAGTTCCGTTGTTGCGAAAAGTGAAGATTTTGATGGTGAGTATGACTATGTAATACATAAGGTTGGCTCAAGCAAAAAAATATACATAAACAACAGCGGCGACATAGTCGCGGAGTCGGAATAAAAGATGAAGATAGTATCGGATATAGTTATCGCGAGTGCATTCCGTCGCGAGTCAGGATTTGATCGCGCATGCGATTCAGCAATGCACCGTGCGCTCAGTATTTTCGGCGCAGATGATGATGGCTATTTAACAAGGATCTTCAAGGATGGAGAAAGTATCCCCCCAGAACGCTCTTTAGATACTGTCCGCTTCCGTTTTAAAGATATGGAAATTGTGGCAGGTATGGGGGGCTGGGAATACAATTACAATTTTGAAGCTTGGGTCGAAAGGGAAGACGAAGAGGAATGAAACTTAAAAAAAGACTTGATGGTGTTTAGCATGTGCATATAATATTTTTATGCATAGAAGATCTTTTGTCGGAAAAGCTGCGGTGGCTATAGGGGGACTCGTTTCAGCGCCCATTTTTTTAGAGGCAACACCTACATCAAGAGAGGGACTTGTTGGGTCGCTTCGCGAACATCAGGCTGAAGCTATCGCGCTTTTAGATAAGAACAAACTTAACCTTTTTATCTGGCCAGAAAAATCTGGTAAGTCTTTCGCCTCGAAGTATGCGATGGCTCACAACACAGACTTGGGTAGAGTTCAGTGTGACGACGGGATAACTGTTCATGTTTCCGGCCCAGACCATTATGTCGTTGATGATATTGCAGAGATTGGCAACGACGGTTCTCCTTTGATGAACTATAAGCCCCATCTCGGGCGTAGGGAGACTTTGATCGAGGCTATGGAGCGCGGCTGCAAGATTACCGTCTTTGCGACACCGAGCGATTTGAATAACGATTGGCTCGTAGAGGCTTTCAACGATTTCCACGTGGACTGGAGGAGAAGGCCGGTAGATCCGCTTAAGATGCGAAACAGGGAAGATATGTGCTGCTTGAAATACGATGACTTGGAAAACAACCAGTCCGAGCAGTTAGAATATTCGAAGCCTATCTGAACGATGTTCAAGATATACGAAAATCCATATTTTTCTAAATGGAGTGACGTTGAGCCATCAGATCCTGATGGAGTTCTCTCACAATTTTCTGGATGTTATATGATCACAGGTTTATCACCTTTCGTTCCGACATATGAACATTACGAAGATAAATATTATCTTATAAGCCGTAAAAGCTACAGCGGCTCCCATGTTCCAATGTATGTAATTTTGTCTAACGACCAACTTATTTCAGAGCGGTTGAAGATCCTTCAAGAGGAGGCTGTGGGAGTGGAGCTTTCAGCGAAAGAGATCGACGTTTTCGAGGACAGTGTCCCAAAAGCACTAGCAACAGGATCGTAAAATGGAAAAAGAAGTTCTCACAGAGAAGAAGGATTTTCGTGTCGATACGTATAGGTCTTCCAAAAGCGGTGGTCAGCGCGGCGACAAGGTGGAAACCGCAGTCAGGATCACCCATATAAGGTCAGGCTTGTCAGCCTCATCGGAAGCTGAAAGATACCAGCACCTCAATAAAATTTTCGCTTTCGAAAGCCTTAGCAAAAAGCTAATCCCTTGGTTGCTCAACGAGAAAAAGAAACTTGAGGGTGGGAAGCCAGAGAGAAAGGACGAAGAGGTTCGCGTGTATAACTGGAGGAGGGGGACAGTAAAAGACTCGGAGACGGGTTTGGTTCGCCCGCTCAAGAAAACACTTGACGGCAATTATTTGTCCGATTTTATAGATGCAAGATTGAAATATGCCTTACAAGAAGAGGCGAAAAAAAGAAAAAAAGTGTAACAACGGAATATGAAAGTTTTAATATGCTTAGCTCTATTCCTTACATCATGCTCTCAGGTTCGACCGACACAACAGGTCGCGAAGAAAGCTGTGGTAGATGTGAGCGAACAAAAAATGAAGGTTTATGGGCACGGAGGTATCGTGATTAAAGAATACCCCGTTTCGACATCTACCCGTGGTGTAGGTTCGCGCTCAAGGAGTTACAAGACGCCCCTTGGAGATTTCAGCGTCTACTCTAAGATCGGAGACGGTTACTCTGCGAGCCAGAATTTTAGCGCGAGGGTTCCTGTCAGAAGGAGCACCGGAATCGTCTCCAGAATAATCCAAATAGCAGATAGGCCGACGAATAAACAGAGCAACACCCTAAGGAGGTGTGTTTATATTCATGGTTCCCATAATAAAATAGGAAAACCCAATAGCCACGGTTGCGTCCACCTTCGGCCATACGATATGATTGAATTTTTTAATATTGTTGGTTCGGATACCTCGATTAGTATAGTGTTTTAACGTTTTTTTAGGTAAAATGCGTTTATTTTAAGTGTTTACATGCGGTTGAGTGTAATATAAAACATGGCTGCACAAAGAATGACAAATATAGCATTGGCTGGAGAAGTTGAGGTCGTAAAAGGCGATGTTCAATCTCTCAAAGAGGGTCTCGACCAACAGGGAAAAAAAATTGGCGAGCTTGAGGTTACTATGACCGGGACGAATACGGTCGTAAACAGCATTCACGCAAACCTCCAGACACTTACTAATCAAATCAATGAGACAGGGGGAACCGCTGGAAGGCTGGAGGCTACACGGAATTATACCGCGAACTCCACACTCCTCGCTGTAGGCTCTCTTTTCTTAACACTACTGGGTTTAGGTATTACACTTTTGGTTATTTTCTCCTCCAACATCGGAGGAAAAATGGAATCCAACGCCTATGCTGACAGTTTAAAACTCGCTGCACATAAGAGCGATATAGTCAGAAATGAGAATGAGATACAACTTATGGATGTCCGCCTACAAAGGGAGATGCGTGACTTAGACGCTGCCACGGATGTAAGACTAGACGGCTTAGATAAGTATTTGCAAATGGAGTTTGGCTCCGCTGATACCTTGTATGGGGAACAGCTAAAGGCTTTAAGGACAGAGCTAGACCTTAAAATTGCGCAGGTTAGAGACGACGTTGTAGAGAACACCCAAAACTTGGCTAGCCGATCTGGCGAAAGGTGGAACCTAACAGATCAGACGGAATTTAGAGATAGAGATTTCGACCCTATTAGAGATAAGGTGGATTCCCTTATTGTAGCAATGACAGAAGCGGGGATAGACATCGAAGGTATACAACTACAGCAGAATCGACGTAGACCTATAATCGATGAATCTATGGGGGAGATAGCTAGGATAAGCGCAGTCCTAGAGAAGCTGTATCACGATGTTGAACAACATCACGAGCACTTAGACCACCCCCAGAGGCAGACATACGAAATTGATGGTATAAAAGAGGACATTAAAAGCCTAATGAAATATATCGAGATGGTTGACAAAGAGGGTAGCCGTAAATGGAATGACACTGAGAACAAAAGTGAAAAACCTCATAATCACGAATAAAGAGTTAAAAATAAGTGTTGTCAACCGCCACACACACGTTTCAACATGGTCTGATGTATACGTGGGGCGTGGAAGTCCCCTAGGGAACCCATACTCGCATCTGGAGCGTTCCAAAGCGGAATTTAGGGTGGAGACACGGGAGGAGGCTATAGAAGCCTACAAGGGGCATTTAAATGCTAAAATCGCTGAGGGAGGCAATGAGGCGTGCAAAGAACTGAACAGGATATATAGTATGGCTTGTAAGAATAAAGTTACGTATCTTGTCTGTTCATGTTCCCCCGCGAGATGTCATTCTGACTACATTCGTGAGGTGATTCTGAAGAAATTAAAAGAAAATAAAAGAGTATAATATCGTAAGCCGACGCAAATCAGGTGTAATATAACATATGCCTACGAGACAATACCAAACCCCAGATGGGTTCCATCGTCATTTAAGTAAAACATACCCACATTGGGGTTGCAAAAAAACGGTAAAAGAGTTCGGTCTTACTATAGAGTGTGTAAGATCTCGGTCTAACGCTCTTGGCTTGCAAATGTTGCCAAAAAAAGAAAGGTTGTGTTTTAACTGTGAAAAAAACTATCAAGAGGATAGAAGGCACGGGCAATTATGCGTTGGATGTCACAATAAAAACCGCTCATTCAAACGAAGAAGCACCCCGACAACGCTCAAGTCTAGATTCCAAGAAATGTTAAGGACAGCAAAAAAAAGATCCTCGAAACCATGCGATTTGACGGTTGATTATTTACTGGAGTTACATAATAAGCAGAGAGGAAAATGTTTTTATTCTGGAAACGATATGGACAACCCTCAGTATGGAGAGGGTAGAAACCCCTGCTCTGTGTCTTTAGACCAAGTTATTCCAAGCCAAGGTTATACTAAAGATAATGTTGTTTTATGCTGTGTTGGTGTTAATTTTATGAAAAACAATTTAACAGTCGAGGAATTTCTTGATTTCGCTAGCGATGTAAACGGACGCCGCGAGGTGATTTTAAGTAAAATGAAATAATAATAAAGAAATTAGGCTTATGAATAGCATACAAAATATGGTCGCGCAAAAGCTAGTAAACCGAACCCCTAGAGATTTTTGGCAGCGCAGGGTTTCCGTATTGGAAAGGGCCCATGTCACAGTTTTGGGCAACTTGTGTGGTTCCGCTAGACCATGATGGTCCCATTATGATTCCTGACCCACGGCACGGGCTATCGGCCTTGAGGTGGAAGTTTCCATTGTCTGGGTCTACAAATGGGTTTTCCACTAGGGTTATATCTGGCAGACTTATAACAGAGAACGAGTCCATGCCGAAAGCGGAAGCGTCGCGCCTGAGATGTGTGGTCACATTGTAAAACGCATTGTTGCCGACCATAAAAGAGTAAGCGTCCCAAGAGCCGTTAGAGTCAATGCCGTAGGTAAGGTCTGTGAATACACAATTGGTCACAAGACCTTTCGCCGCAGTTCCAACTTCTATGCCCCTGATGGCGTTTGCGTTTCCGCCTCCTATAAACGCGCAGTTGGTTATCTTCCCGTTGCCGGTCGCGCTGTGGATAGCTTCATAAATGTTGCTCGACCTACCCCAATCTTCAAATACGCAATTTTCGATAAAAGATTGCGAGCCAGCGATTGAGTTCTGCTCCACCGTCCCCACGTAACATGAGCTTGTAGATCCTCCGATAGAGTATATTCCCACGTTGGGCCTTCTGGATTTGTCGCCCGTTGAGTAAACGCGGCAGTTATAAAAGTTTGTTAATGTAGATCCGTAGAAAGCGTATGTCCCCTCCATGTCTATCGCATCGACGTTCATAACGAAACCGTAGGAAGCCAACTGCAACCCATTCGTTTGAAACCCCTCTGCCTCACCGTCAAACATGCTGGTATGAGAAGGAGCTTCCGAGAAGACACTTGAGACGGTATCATCACCGCTTATTCTCCAAGTGGGCACGTCGCCATGGGAGTAGGTTTTATAAAGTCCGCCCGTATCCTCTTCCCAAACCCTGAATATAAGAGGCTTCTGATAGGTCCATTTGGTTCCTGTCCCGTTGAGGAAGCTAAGACCAGCAGATAGGACAAATTCGCCAGCATTAGATAAGAATATGGTGGTCGCGTTCGGGACTGACGCAGTTTGATCCAGAGCTTTCTGAATTGTCAGAAATGGCGTTAAAGGGGTAAGCCCGTCGTAAGAGTCCGAGCCGTTTGTGCTAACGTAAAAGTAATCCATAATATTAGTCGTCGGGTGTTATTACACCACCATCGTATGTGAGTGTTGATAAGGGTTTCATTCCGCCCCTCGTGTTCTGGTGGAAATTATCTACAGCCGCTTGCGTGTAGCCCGCGTGCATGGCGTTGTTAATCATTTTGTAAACATCGCTTTCAGATCTAATTCTGAAGTCGCCAGCATGTGGGTTAACCATGGGTGACTCAGTCAAAATTTGATTGTTACGGTTAAAGCCGAGGTGCGTGATAGAGGGAAATCCTGATGAGCATGCATACGCCGCATTGCCAGTCATCGAGCGCATAGTCCTTGTTGCCGCGTCGGATGTAGACCCTATCAACTCTGTTGCTTGGCAATGTGAAAATAGGTTGTTGCAGACAGAGTCGTTTTCTGCACTCGCGCCAGTCTGCCACATAATGATCGCATCGCCAGAGCAATTAAAAAAAGTGTTGTTCAAAATGGATATTGAGTCTGTTGATACCTCAACTATGATCCCGTTGCACCCTGAAAAAAGGTTGCCTGAAAATGGCCGCTCAAGAGTTACCCCTGCCATTAGATAAGTTCCGTCTTGCCCCGGAGCATCATAGACCTCGTTGTTTACGAAATGGTCAATGCCGTCACATATCATGCCCTGAGAGTTAACTTCGGCGGTGTGCGAGGTGATGTTTCCAAGCTCGAAAACACATCCAGTGAAGAAAATTGCTGTTCCGTCATAAATGCTATAACTCCCACTCCAGTTGGGCTGTATTACACAATCTGAAAAAGTGTGTTCTGACGATCCGACATAGAAATCTGAGTCGCCCCAATCCCTTATTTTTACGCGATCCCAGTGAAACCATTTCGCGAGAGGGAATGCTGACGAACCCGTGTTGCCGTCCATGTTGATATCAACAACTTTTAAAACTCTACCGCTTTTGCTTACGTGAGTGCTGTATCCATCGTCTTCCCATAGGCATACGAATATGGATTGATCCAAGCTGTCTGAGTCAGTGTAGGAAGAGGGGACGGTAAGTGTTGTGGAGTCCCAAGTCCAAGTTTCTGCCCCGCTAAGGTTCCATCTCGTATGCTCTGTATCTACAAGACCATTATCGAAAAGGTATTGAAATAAAATTCTTCCGTTTTCGCAATACCAAGGCGCACCAGAAGTCCCGCTGCCCAAGACAGTGGTTCCAGAACCCGCTACGCATCTAGCATAATAGTCTGTCATATTTAATTAGCTGGTGGTGTGTTTTCGATCCCCGCTATAAACTGCTCTTTAACAGCGTCGAAAATTGCGAGCGTCTGTTCGAAAGTTAAACCTTGGGGCGGTGAAGATTCCCAGAGGGAGTTAGGCTCAGCATAAAGTATAAGGTTTTTAGCCTGTTCATCCTTATTTTGATCGAGCAGTTCGTTTGCTGCTTGGAACTGTGACATGAAAGGGCCGCCGACCCAAGGGTATGTTTCGGCCATCGCATCCCACGCCGCTTTCAAACCATTCCTATATTCCGATCTCGTGGCCGCGCTAGTTTCTTTTAGCTCCGCTTCGGCTTTCTCCGTGTCTTTCGCAATTTTTTTATGCGCAAGCTCGTTGAGTTTAATTTCTCTTTCCACGTGTTGCAAAACAGCGGCGTTGACCCTAAGCACTGGCTGAGCCTCATCCACCGCTTTTACAGCGGCCAAAAGCTCAGAACTCAAAGAGGATCTGTGGTCGGCAATTTCCGCCGCGACAGCTTCCTCGAAATATGTTTCCATCTGCTCCTCGTCTAAAAGGATGACGGGCGCGTCAACGTTTTCGTCCTCCCACAACGGGTCTGGGCCGAATAGTTCAGCGTGAGCGCCGACAGTTTCTAATTTTATTTCTTTGGTTGATTTCATTTTATAGAATTCCGTAAATTTTAACTTTCGCAGCAAATGTTTCTGCACCGTCTGTCAGGAGGGAAAAGCCTGTGACATCGTTGGCGGAATAATTGGCCAAATATAAAACATCCATTACAACGGAACGTCCGCCACCCGTGTTATCAAAATATGCGCTGTATCCTTTAGCCCACAAATGCCCACCCCATTTATCAGGATGAACATCTATGTGAAAATGGTGGTTTCCATTTTCTCCCGCTTCTAAATCTGTATTAGACAACGGGAATCCTGTAGCATTATTAGTGCCTGTGTCGTCCCCCACCCCCGTATCGAGCAAATAACTAGACTCCCAATAATAAGAACCTGAATCTAATGTTATATCCCCAGAGCCATTCCTTGGAGTTATTAAAATGGTTGAATCTGCTGACACATCTAGATTTGTTATTTCTATTTCAAACTTTCGATAAGCACCTGAGTTATCCCACACGGCATCGAAGTCGTAGCTGGAAGTTCCGCTTGCGATATCTACATCTCTGAGGAGGACTCTGCCAAGCCCGTCGCTAGGATCATTGTTAAATACTTCCAAAGATGGATTAACAAGGATTATGCCGTCGCTTGCGTGGGAGTATGTGACCTCGCCCACTTTTTTGTATGGCCCTATTGGCGCGGTGTTCTGTAGCTCGCCCGCCGTCTCGGAAACGTAAACCGTGTCACCGTCGCTGAACGCGGAGGTGTCCAACCCGCTAAGGTATTCGCTTCTTTTTACATCGCCGTCAGTCGCGGTGGTAAGGTCGGCGTTCATTATGCCGATACACTTGGCATATTCTGGGTTTCCAGAATCGGACTGAGCGGGCGCTACGAGGTGTTCGGTGTCGCCGCTGTCGTAAGAAACAATGTAAACGGGTGTTCCTTTTGTTATGGTGGAGCCAGTTTCGTTTCTCACGGAGAGGAGGGAGTTGTCGGTTCCCCCTCCCCCGCCAGCCGCCGCTTCTAGGCTAATAAGACCTGTAGAGTTATTGTAAGTTAAAACGTAATCGTCTTGTCCCGCCCCTACCGTTTGGTCTACGTCAAACCAGAAGTTGCCAAGCAACACGTTACCCGTCCCGTCTGGTTGTAAATCAATATCGCCATTTGATGCGGATGTTATTAGCTGTCCGTTAACATCTAGGCTACCACCAAGCTGTGGCGTCGTGTCTTCCGAAACGTTTTCCAAGTAAGAGCCAAGGTCGCTGATGTCAGCTTCCACTAACGCTCTGCTCTCCCAATCTACCCCGTCTGCGACCAGAACGTTTCTGTTGGTTGTAGTTGACGTATTAACATCTGTTAAATCTGTTAGTTCTGTTGCACCCCCGCCCGAAGCGACCTCCAAGCTTATTAAACCCGTCCCATCGTCATAAGTTAAAACGTAGTTATCTTGCCCAGCGCCTATGCTTTGGTCTGCATCAAATTCAAAGTTACCTAGTTCTACATTACCAGTCCCGTTAGGCTTGATGCCTATGTTGGTATTCGTGTTATCTGAGGTTAGGTCTGTCCCGTCCCAAGTTAACGTTTTTAATCCCCCATCGTAAGCTATAAGATTAACCGTCAAATCACTTTCTATACCAGTTCCCGTGCTGCCTTTTAGGTAGATTGATGATTTGTCTTGATGTTCAAACCCGAAACCATCAAACCTAACCGTAACTGCCGCCGAACCATCGTAGGCAACTAACCCCAACTCGCCAAGACCTGTCTCTATACCTACTGAGCTACTTGAATCTAGAATCGAGAAATCGTTAGATCCATCGTCTAGAACTAATGCACCTGTTGAGCCGTCAAAGGTAAACTTAGTAGATCCTTCTACCGTCCCATCCCCTGTCCATACCGCTACCTGATTGTCTACGGGCGTTCCCACTTTGGTAACATCCCCGCTTCCCGTGGAAGCCTCCAAGCTTATCAAGCCTGTCCCGTTGTCGTAAGTCAGAACATAGTTATCGGTTCCAGCGCCGATTGCTTGGTCTGCGTCTAGCGTTAGCGTCCCCAGAAGAATGTTGCCTGTCCCGTTTGGTGAGATGGTTATGTCTCCATTTGTTACAGTTGTATAAATATATTGGTCGTTGACATCAAGGTATGCGTCTAGCTGTATCCCGGAGCTACTCCAAGACGCTATGGTCGATCCCACATTATCGTTGAGTGTTCTGTTGCCCCAGTCGATGGACGTTAAAGTGCTTGAATCTTTGAGAAGCCTAGAGTCCCAGCCAACTGATCCTGTTGACGTTGAGTCCGAGAGTTCCCTGCTGCTCCAGTCGGCGGATATATTACCGCTAGCGTCATATAATTGTAGTGAGTCGTAGTAAACGACAATGTTGCCGCTGCTGTCGTATAGGTATCTGCTCGACCAATCTATAGAGTTGACCGCAGAGGAGTCATTGATGTAGTTTGAGTCTATGGAAATGGTTGCGGTCCCCATGGAGTCCGATAGGGTGTTTTTCAGCCTTAGGGTTCCACCTGTAAACTCTAAGTTAACATCAGAGCTAATATCTAGGTCAACGGATATTACCGTTGTTGTTACATCGATGCCGTCGCCGCCAGTGTAGGTGGTTCCGCTATTTGCGTCAACGTAAGCTACGATACTTTCGGATGTTGCTAGCGTTGTGGCGCTTGCGGTTGCCATCGTGTCATCATCGATGATTGTTGTAACACGTGCGTTGGCACCACCCAACTGCATTCCTGAGTCATTTATAGCTAGCCTTTGAACCCCGTTCGTGTAACCGTGGATTCTGCCATCTATTGCGCCCCAGTAGTCTGTCCCGTCTGGGCTTTCTATTTTAGAATACGCCGATCCCAAATCGATAGAACCGCCCGACCCCCCATCTGCAGAAATTACCAGAGTTGATTCGGAAGACGCCATAACCATTGAGGAAAATGTTAACGGGCTGTCGCTTAAAAGAGCGCCCGATGTCCCGTCGAAAAGTGGTATAGCGTTGTCTGTCGATGAACCCGGACCTACCACATCTCCCCCGCCAGCATTAACAACAAGCTCAAACTCATCATTTGTGGCGTTATAAGCTATTATATCCCCATCACTTGGCGATGTTAGTTGCGCGAGAGGGACGGAGATGACAGCCATCTCTTCACCACTGTAATACTTGAGTATACCGTGAGAGAAGTCCGTAACGGTAGTGTCTACCGCTATCTCCCCGTCAGCATTTACCGTTGGCGTCGCCGAGTTTGGAATCTCAAGCGAGGTAGCTCCCCCGAAGTCATGGGCACCCGTCCACGTCGGGGAGTCACCAGCCTCAAAGTATATCCCCATGTCTGAGATGTCAAGCTCCACAAGTGCGCGTGACTCAAAGTCTACGCCGTCCGCTACAAGAACATTTCTATTTGTTGTGGTAGCTGTGTTTACATCTGAAAGGTCTGTTAGCTGGACAGCGTAACTACCCAAGTCGGATATGTCAGCCTCGACGAGAGCACGCGATTCGAAGTCAACCCCATCGGCGACGAGAACGTTCCTGTTTGTTACAGTCGCCGTGTTAACGTCGGAAAGATCTGTTAGCTCAGATGCGCCAGCGCCGGTCTGTGCGACCATTTCGAATTCGTCGCTTGTGGAGTTATAAGCTATAACGTAACCGTCCGTAGGCGTAGTTAATTCTGCCAAGGGCATAGCAACAACAGCCATAACTTCGCCGCCGTAGTATTTTAGAACGCCATGCGAAAAGTCAGCAACAGATGTGTCGAGTGCGATCTCGCCATCGGCATTTAGGGTTGGAGTAGCACCGTTTGGAAGCTCCACAGAGGTTGCACCTCCGAAATCGTGTGTTCCTGTCCAAGTTGGGCTTAGAGATTCTACCTGAGACGAAACTAGTGTAATGGCCGCTTCGTGCTGGGTGATGTTGGACTCCTGAACCCTTGCGTCTGCGAATACACCACTCGTCACGTCTGTTGCTGCGTGCGAGTGTGATGAGCTAGCTATACCAGCTTCAGCAAGAGTGTTGTTGATCCAGCCTGATCCGTTCCATTTTAAAATCTCGCCTGATGCAATAGATGATATCGTAACATCATTTAAGTCCGAAAGAGGTTCACCTGTTATGTCAAGAATGTAAGACTGGAGATCAGTTATGTCTGCCTCAAGGTGCGTGTGGGATGATGCCGCGATCCCCGCTTCGGAAAGAGTGTTGTTTACCCATGCTGAGCCATTCCATTTAACAACTTCACCAGAGGCGATTGCTGTTATGGTAACGTCACCAAGGTCGCTTAACGCTTCTCCAGATATGTCGGTCGGGACTGTGGCAAGTTCAAACTCGTCGCTCGTGGAGTTATAAACCGGAACCGACCCATTTGCGGGCGATCCAAATTCCGATATGGGCATCGACACGACACCCATCTCTTCGCCACCATAATATACAAGAACCCCATGGGAAAAATCTGCGACGGATGTATCGATGGCTATTTCGCCGTCAGCGTTTACCGTGGGCGAAGCTCCATTTGGAATTTCGAGAGACGTTGCCCCACCAAAGTCATGTGTTCCCGTCCACGTTATGTTCGCAGCCTCCATTTTCCCTTCGATATAGGTGGAAAATTGTAGCGCCGTTCCTTCGTATGTCGTTCCCGATTGAACGATAGCGTAGCTATGAGCGTCGGCAATCGCGCCCGCTGGATCTAATTCTGTAATCTTTTTGTTGGCCACACTAAATATTACACAGAAATCCCTTGACAAATCCGAAAAACGTGCTATAATAGACGTAATGATTAATGCTAACAATAGTGGAGATAAAGAGCCGGGTGTCGATGAGAGCCAAAAAGCACGCTCAGAGAGGATACAGGGTTTTTACGTAGACAACTATAAAAGTTACAATATGAAGACCCACCCTTCCGATATGGGCGAGTATCTGTTGGGTTTTGATGAGGCGAAATACGGTAGGGCGAACGTGGATGATCTTCTCGGCTATTTCTCCGTGGGGTCGCCGTGGTCCTACTCTGAGGGGCTTTTGAAGAAAATTACCGAAGAGGGGAAAATTATCTACAACACGGTTCCACCTTCCGAGGCAGGAGATCCTAGGTTTGTGATTTTTGTGTGTCAGATTGACCCAGATAAGGATTTTCATGTGGCTCTAAGTGTAATGGCTCTAGATTTTTCAAAAATTCCGGGGTATGAAACACCAGTGGATATTTTGATGAAAGCCACTATCTATGGGAGGGAAGGATCAGTAATCAAAGACTTTTTCGATTATTCTGAGGATTTTATCCACCACCTTCCTGACAATAACGACCGCGCAGGTTATTAAAGTCAAAATTTCCATGTGTAATTCTATGCATGGAGATTTTCAACATCATCGTTCAAATACTGAGAGGGTGTTGGCACTGGCTCGTTTTTTTCTTCCCCCGATTAAGCTCGCGGTCGTTAGAAAAGGGGAGAAGGCGGTAAGGTTTACTCTGGGGAAACCGGGGAAAGAGCGCGGCCAAGGTGTAATTCTTGGTTCTTGCATGCAAAACATAGAAAGTATGCATGCGGTCCTCAACAAGAACAACATAGACGAAATATCATTTCCTCTTAAAGACGGGACACCCGTAAGCGTAAACGCAGTATTCTTATATGATATTGAGGATCTTGGAAAATATTTGACAGAATCTGAAGACTCCGGGTGGATTATTTCAGAGTTCGCAGAGGCAGAGGTTCGATCCATACTCTCCGAATATTCTTTTTCAAAACTCCTTGAGTCGATTGGAGATATAGAGCTTAGGATTCTCAACGCTCTAGATGAGGAGACTTCAAAGCTGGGAGTTAAGCTTAAGTCATTCCGTATCAACGGTTTAACTTGCGAGTCGCCGTCGCTGCAAAATGCTTTATGCGTGGGTGTTCTCTCAGAGGCTTTGTCAAAAGTTCCCAACGAACTCTACGAATTGCCAAATTTCCCAGCCATGGTGGGCCTTGTCACGAACGTTCCCCCAACAAACACGATGGCGGCAGAAGTTGGTGCCCTTTGGGAAGATATTGAATAATTTTTGTTGATGGTATTGTTTTTACGTGTAGAATAATGAGATGAAAAACATTATTCTATCAGTATTAGCAGTCGGTTTACTGGCATTTACCAGTAATTCTCAGGCGGGCGAGCCAACGCTCCCTTTCAATCCCCAAATCGCGGTTTATGAGGCGTCCACCGAGACGGAACTTGACGCGGGTTTGTCATATCGACGTGGGGGGACCGCAGAGTATGGATACTTTTTCCGTGGTAGCGTTTTCGCCAACGATGTCGTTGGGTTCGGCGCTGACTTCTCCTACCTTGGTGATGTTAATGACCCGGAATATTCCGCTGGCCTAAACATCATTTTGCGTGCTCCAATCGATGACCTTATTCTTACGCCTTATTTTTTGGTAGGCGCTGGTTACGCGTTCGGTGGGGTTGATGACGTTTATTACCAAACTGGTGCGGGTGTCACGTTCGACATCACTGACAGTTGGGGAGTTTTTGTCGAAGGAACCTCTCAGTGGGTTCACGGTGGCGATAACGATCTGGTTGGCCGTGCGGGAATCAAGTTCACGTTCTAAGGAAAGCCAATGATTGAACTCTTTGGAGATCGCGTTTTACTCGCCCTTCCCGAAAGAAAAAGGAAGTCTGATGGAGGTATTCACCTTCCCGACACAGCCAACCTGAAAGAAGACGTTTCTTTTTACGAGGTTATATCTGTCGCTGTTGGCGACCACGATTTTGCCGTAAAGGTTTCAGATCAGGTTCTCACAAACGGCGGATTCGGAGGGTTCCCGGTAAAAATTGACGGGAAAGACTGTCTTGTCGTCAAAGAGGAAGATATTATTGGTCGTAAGGTCTAGAAATTTATTAACAGAAAACAAGGGGCGCACTTTTAACCGGGTGCGCCCTTTTTGTTATAAGCTTTCCACAGAATTTAAGTATTCTGTCAGGTGGCTACGTATTTCTTGCACCTCTTCGGGGCTGTAATGCTTTTTGAGCCACGTAAGGTCGAAAGGTGTGACATGGTGGGGTTTTGTGGTAAGGGTCACAGGAACCTCCTTAATTCCCCAGTAAAGGGCACAACTGATTTTTTCCTTGTCTTTCCATATCTTCTTTTCCCTTGAGATCGGTGCGGGGTTTGACACCTTTCCTTGTTTACCTATAGCGTTAAACCTTATCCTGTAGTCGTGAAGAGCCTTCACTCTCTGACGCTCAAATTTTTCATTCCTAAGTTTTAGATAAAATTGGTAGCCCCAATCATATTCTTTCCTGAATGTCTTGGCGGCTAGGTGGAGAATGAGCATGTCATAGAGTGAAAACTCTCCGCGCAAAGAGTTTTTGATTAATTTTTTAGTCTCTATCGTTTCCATGTCGTGTATTTAAGTATATGGCCACCCCGACCTCTGTTACACTAAAAGACCGTATAAACAACGCAGGATCTTCTGATTTGGACGATCTGAACGCAGAAATTATAGCTCTTGGGCTTGATTTGGGTGTTCCGAGTGACTATCACACTTGGATGAAGCTGGGCAGGGCTATGAATCGTGCGTCTTACGCTGCAACAGGGTCAGTTTATTATTCTGGCGTAAATTCTGGTTTCTACCCAGACGAGGGAGATTTACCTTCTTAAAAAAAGAGTTGACAAATCTCAGAAATGGTGTATAGTATCCCAGAAGGGAGTGTTCTGGATTCGACTGAATGCTGGACTATGAGCTTCGCACCGAGGATGATTGTTGGCCTCGCTAATCGTCAATCAAAAACACAACTGGTAATTCTTTTGTAAACAAAATTCGTGGCATGGTTGCGAAGGTTAAGGACGGCTTCAACTCGTTTGTTGCTTCTTTGACTCCTCAGCCAGTCATGATGGCCGCTTAATGCGGCACGCTTCTCCTCAGATTCTCGCTATGGGGATGAAGTGACGCAGTGAGAAAAATCTAGGGGACTCGCGGGAGGAATCCAGATTAATAAATCCCGATAAGGCTGGGACTTTGGCGCTTTTACAAAACCCCAAGCTCGAAAAAATAATAAAAGATATGTGCGTAAACGCTTATAACGAAAGTTATTCAGGACGGGGGAATCGAAGCCCCCCACTTCCACTTTAATTTATTTTGCAGTTCCTATCACTTCCATCTAGGTGTAAAGGGTGGGAATGAGTAAGGTAAAATGCAGATGTAAAAATTGTGACGCTAAAATCGAGAAGACTACAAGCGAATTTAATAGAAACAAAAGGAGAGGCAGCAACAACTTTTGTAATCACAGTTGCTCTTTGTCGTGGAAAAACAAGCAAGAGGGTTTTAGAAAGAAGACGAACGAGAATCGTTACGATATAACGAAGCACAGCGATAATAACAAGGACGAATTTACAGATTTTAAATGGCACTTGAAAACCTGTCGCCAAAGGGATAAAGAGTGCGATTTAACGCTAAAGTATCTTAAGGAGGTCTGGGATTCACAAAATGGTATTTGTCCATTCACAAAAAAAACACTTGTCAAAAGGACGCACATGGCATATAGTAATGGGGAGCCATTAACGCCTAGGACTGCATCGGTGGACAGAATAGACGGGAAAATTAAATATAGAAAAGGAAATGTTAGATTTATATCTGTTCTTGCTAATTTCGCCCGCAACAGATTTACCGACGAAGAGGTAATAGAATTTTGCAGAGAGGTAACAGAAGCACATGGGTAAAAGTTTCAAAAAAAATAAAAGAGTATTTTTAGAATGAGAGAAAAGTTCAAAAAAATTTCCAAGGAAATGGGTTTGCTTAGAATCAACATTTGTTGCATGGGGAGCGCTGCTGAGAGAGCAGCAAATGCTGTGACTTTTTTGGAATGCAACATGAGTAGGTTAGATGCGGCGAATTTTCCAAAAGAAAAATATAACCTTTTAAAATAATGTTCAAAAAATGGAGAGAAAAGAGGAGGGTGGCCCGCTACGAGAAATCTTTTGACAACGGTTTTAATTGGGTCGTAAAAAGTTATTTTCTTGAAAGCCAACCTCTCGGTTTTATAGAGGATCAAATTTTTGGCGATGGCTCCGGGTTCGATAACGGTGCGTTGCAAGCTGTAAGAAAAATTAGATATCATACAAATGAAGTTTAAATACACAATGAGTCTCAGCATCGGTGGCGGCCCAGACGAGGGCACTACCGTGTATGAACCTTTCGATATGGGCGCGGCGAAGCCTATCCCAGCGGGGTTTATGGCGGTGATAGACTATAAAATTGAAGGAGAGGACGAGAGGGAGTTGTCATACAAGGCTTTCCATCACACGTTCGCACCTTTTTTGATGCACCTGAAAAACGCCGAGCCTTCTAAAGACGCTCTCGATTTTGTTGATGAGGTATATTTTGAGGTTTATGAACAACTGAGAAAATATGACAACTTTGTTCCAATTCCAAACTACCCGACCCTATACTGGGGCGCTCTTATTTTTGAAAAAAGCGAAGGTGATAGTCAGGTTAGGCCGATGCACTTCAAGTCGAATAAAATCCATGTTGTAGCTTCTGAAATTTTAGCTTACATTATATCAAGGGTGGGAGTGGGGACAGACAATTTTGATTCTTATCTCAACGCGAACAACGAAGTTCTGAAAGAGCTTTACGAACAATTTTAATGAAAACCAAACGCATATACTACTGCTTGCCCGAGCGGTAAGTATGAAAAAAACACATCCCGATTGGGAAACTAACCGTTCCGCTTGTAAAAAAGCTTACAAACTTAAACTTGAGGCGGAAGGAAAAATCAACTGCTCTCGCTGCCGATTCAATCGCGGTGAGAACAAAAACCGAAGTTCATTTAGCCGTAGCTGGAAGAATGTCAAACGTCGCAAACAGTGGGAGAAACCTGAGGCCGCTACACGCTTGCTTTTCAGAATACGCTATTACATAGATGATGCCTTGAACCCAAGCTGGCCCGAAAGTGGCGAGCGTGTGGTCTGGGACGAGTGGCGTAGAGCTTGGGACAAATACAGGAACATGTCTTACGGCGAATGGAAACAGGGACAGAAAAAACAAGCATGAAACTTCCAGTTGACTATGAGGGACTCATTACTGCGGCCAATAGGCGAAAGGTAAGAGAGGCTTATATCGAAGAGCAAGGTGGGAAATGCTACCACTGTGGAAACCCTCTCGACGGCGATCCTAGTGATGAAATTATTGGTATGAAATTGAACATGGAACTGTTTCCGAGGAACTTTTTGAAATTTCCAGTCCACCTTCACCACAGCCATGACACAGGTATGACTATCGGTGCAGTTCACGCAAGATGCAACGGTATACTTTGGGAATATTATGGAGAATAAAAAGCTTTACAATTTGGTGGTGGGCTGGGCATGGAACGCATCTACCTCAGATGCTGTTCGTTCTGTCCCGTGCGGTGTTTCTGCAAAAAGTGTTGCAGAAGAGATGAAAGAACAGGGATATTCGGAGCGTGATATCTGGTCGGTTGAGAGAGAACTTGAGCAAAGGGAACCCAAACGACGATGACCGAGAAGCACAGAACAATTGTCTGGTGGGAGGGATTACTGGAAAACCCTACCAAGCTACAAACTTGGCTTTGCCGACTACACAATACCGAGAAGGAAGCGGAGGAGAAATTTGAGCTTTTCGCAGACACGTATTGCGAAGTCGGGTCAAAAGAATACAAGGCTTTTAAGGTCATAGCTGAACAGGAAAAGAACCACGGCAAGCTTATAGAGAATGTTCTTTTTGGCATGGGTGTGAAGCTTGAAGAGGGTAAGGTGTATCCCGAGCGTTATTGGAAGCACGTTAAAAAATGCATTAAAGACAGGGAAACTGCGGCGGGCGCAGGATACTTTGCAGAAGATTTATCTTTGCAGAGGATGAGCTATATTTTGAAGCACGATGGGACGCCTCAGGTGTTAAGGGGGATGTTTATACCGATTTATAGGGATGAGGCTAACCATGTTAGAATTTTACAGAAAATCGCTGGAGAGTATGGAATATCTGGTGTTATAGATTGTCACACGGCAGGTTTGGAGGAACTGGGTTTAAAATTAAAGAAATGAAATACGTAAAGCTTACAGCTAAAAAAAATAGTTGGTTCGATACTGGAACCGAGGTTTGGAATCGCAGAAAGGGTGGTTCAAGGATGACCGAGGACGAATGGGCCACGGAGTCTGTTATTATTTTTGCGCGTGGTATTAGGACATGCTCCACAGCCAGTGAGATAGAAACCTTTGGTGGTGAGGTCAAGAGGATTGACGAAGAAGCGTGTCCTATTGAAGAATTTGATGTAGAGCTTACCTATAGCGATGGCGTCAAAGAGATCGAAAAAATAGAAGATGTATTTATAAACCCTTAATGTTATGACAGAAATAGAACACTGCAAAGCAGCGATTATAGAGGCTGTGCGCGACAACGACATTCGCGATGTCGGCTACTACCTCGAAAGGTGGGAGAACGCTTACGCCACTGGAGATGATTTTGAGCACGAGACGCCAGTCATTGCTTTTGATTTTTCAACAGACGGGAAACTTCCAGCCATCACCACATACTCCGCTGGAAACTGGGCGAAAAATAGCTTGATGGTAGCCCTTACAAGGTCGCATACCGAGTTCGTAGAAGAGGAAATGCTCTCCGGTCTAGACATCGACGTGGAAGAGGCACCAGAGGATATGAAGCTGGGCTTCGGCGACGAGCTATCTCCTCCACCCCACCTTTGCCCGCCAAACGAGTTGGGTATCGTCAGAACAAATTACGAAGGCCCTTTCGAAGAAATCGTCTCCGTTGTGAGGGGCTTTATGTGCTCTATCGGCGAGGGGTTGAGAAAAAACTTTTCAAAAAATGAAGAAAGCTCTTGACAATACGGTAAAGTGTGCTATCGTTGCACATGTTTTACTGTAATAGCTGTGCGGAGAAAAAGGGCTGGCCGCAGTCCTGTTTCCAGTCTTTTGGGAACTGTGAAATCTGTTTGTCAACAAAAGTTTGCAGCGATTTGCCGTCATCCCAACTGCCGAAACCTCAAACGTTTTTTCAAAGCTCTTCAAGGTGTGTCCACTGCGGGCAACCGGAGGGTTTGCATGGGCGTGATAAATCTTGCCCGAGATGAAGATAAAATCAACAGAACTGTGGGAGATTTACGTCCCTACGATGGGCAACGATGGTCGTCCTTTCAGAACGAGGTTCCACCGTGTTTGGGATAAGGAGATAAGGGGGATAGCGGGAGGTCTTACGATTTTACCTCCTGTCGTGGGGCAGTGGGTAAATGATGGAACGATTTACAAAGAGAGGGTCATCCCTGTCCGCATCGCTTGCTCGCGAGAGCAGATTGAAAAAATCATGGAGTTCACCGCCAAAAAATATAACCAAATAGCGGTAATGGCGGCGAAAATATCTGACACAACTCTCATTTACACCAAATAGTATGAGTTTTAGAGACCTAGAGATAGAATTGATTTGGGGTGCAAGCTGGCCCATAGCCCAAGAAACTTGGGCGGAAATTGGTGGAGAGGGTTCTATGCTTTCAATATACGAGAGCAATGATTACGACGAAAATGGTGATTATAAAAACCTTGAAGAGGGGGAGGATCAAATTGATAAATTCCCAGACATTTTAAACGAAGAGCCATTGCTAATGGGAAAATACTACATTGGGCATGATTCGGGGGGAAGGACGATTGTTCCTTTTCATATAACTTGGAGAAATATTGCGAAGTGGATGGGAAAATTCTCAAAACACAAAGATGAGACGCGATTGAGAGGTCTACGCGCAAACTTAGATACGGTTTTATTAATTACAGAGCTATAAATGAAGTCTATTATAATTTTATTTCTTGTTTCGCTTTCCTTGCTGCAGTCTTACGGGAAAAGCGACCGCCCTCTCGCGATTGAGAAGGTTACAAGCTTCGATCTTTTTACGGCTTTCGCAAAAGGTGCTGATTCTGAGCTAAAGGCGTGGAAAATAAGATCGTGGAGGAAAATCTTTAGAACGATAGACTCTGCTGGCAGGGGCAACCATATCGAGTTTACAGAAAGAGATCTAGAGTTTTTAACGCTGTATAACATGTGGCTTGTCTACAAACTTCCAGCACCAAAGGCTGGCGAAGAGCAGCAGGTAAATACAGTGTTCATCGTCGCCGAGGACGATCAGGATGCGCTCAAAAGGACGATATGGAGATACGCTTCTACTTTCGAGGGCAAAAAGATGCCAGAGGGAATACACAGCGCATACTGGACGACGAACACGAGGCATTTTATCATGGTTCTTCCGAAAGGTTTCGACCAGCCAGTGATAGACGTTGTTAAAGCATATCCCATAACAGGCTTTCCCGGCGAAAGGTATGATTGTGTTATAAACATAGGGGTAGACGCTGTTGGGCCGAGCAGGATACACGCCGAAAACCAGAAAAAAGACGCGAGGAGGAGCGGCTATAGATATTTTTTGACAAAAAGTTCTTGACAAATCAAATTTAGTGTGCTAAGGTGACCCATGGAGGATATTACAATAATTTGTAAAAAGTGTGAAAACTCATACAGCGATCACCCATACCGCCCCTTTTCGACATGTCCAAAATGCGAAAATGTAATTGACCAAAACGAAGAGGGCGAAAAGAGAGAAAAGGAGAGAAAACTAAGAAAGAGCAATGGATCTAGTCGATAGAACTTTCACCATCAAAGTCAACCGCTTTGGATGGACGCCACTCGGGGTAGATTCCGTGAGGGATGCGTTTAAGAATTTTTCAAAGGGGACTCACGATGCCCTGAGAATTTACTACCCGACCGATGAGGAGGGTAATGAGGTTTACGGCATATCCGAGAGGATCAGGATCGAGATTGTAACTTGGGACAACTGGCATCTGGTTCAGGGGCGGCAGTGCGACAGGTTTATCACCACGGGAACCCACACTGAGGGAGAGGGAAACAGAATTATCATCCCAACTATTTTGATCGCTAAAAACTGCGATAAAAAAGAGTTGATCGTCCAACCACCTTACTCTTCCGACAACATAAGGCTTAGGGATAACAACACTTGCCAATACACCGGCAAGGTTATTGATCGGCGCGATGGCAACATCGACCACGTTATCCCACAGTCAAAAGGAGGTCTTACTAACTGGGAGAACTGCGTTTGGGCCGACAAGAAAATCAATTCCATGAAGGGTGATATGATGCCCAACGAGTTTAGAAAAAAGAAAGGTTACGGACTTATCAGAAAACCTGCAAAACCTCAGCCGCAGACGATGTTGTCTTTGATTAAGAACAGTTTTAACATTCAGGACTGGGAGCTTGTTTTAGGAAAATAATGACAAAACCACAAACAGATTTTCTCGCGGAGCTTGTAGCAAAAATAAGGATTAACGCCGAAAAAATTACAGAAGAGTTGCACCGGGTAACAGAAGATAATGTTATCGATCTTATAAATGCTGTTTCTCATGTGGAAGTCGATTTAGATATTGTCTTGATGAAAATTCAAAATGGAGGATATTCGTAGTGCCAGAAAACTCAAGCAATGGCGCGGGCAAAGGCTCTGCGCGTAGACACGAGAGCAGTAGCAAGGTTGGCTCTAACTGGGGTAAGGTTAAAGGGTTTTCTCCTTGGTGTTGCGGGCGTAGGATGAGGGAGGTTACCACTCAGGAGGTGGCGACGTGGGATGTTCGCGAATACTACTGCGAAAAATGTAAAAAATTCGAACAGGTGTAGTTTGAAAATTGCGCAAAACCGAAAAATTATGGGGGCCATTTTTTGAAAAACGACTTCCTTAAATCCCATGAACAAATATGCAATGTCCGCTTTTCGTAAGCTTTGGAAAACGATAAGGGGGAAAGAATACGATTGGCCTTACGATAACGTCGAGATGAAGGACGACCTCAACGAGCTTCTAAGCTGTGCGGACGTTCGTATAAGGAGACTCACAGCAGAGTTAAAAGGGTTTAAAGAAGCAAAAACCTCTTGACAAACGTCGAAAAGGTGCTATAGTCAAGCTAACAGCAAGTTGGGTAGGGAGCGTTTCATGAGCGTTATCGGGTAATTTCCCCCGTCCTGTTCGATTCAGGATCTTGCTACCAATTTTTTTTAAAAAAACAATGAAAACATATTACAAGGTTGTAAAAAAGGGCGGGAGCGGCAGGTTGGTTTCCGCACGCATGAACGGGCTTGACAAATATGATTGGTATGCGGATCAGCGTAGAGATTTTGAAGTTGAATACAGGGTTGGAGAGTGGGTTGTAAGCGGTTTCGATGTAATGCCGATCTACGTTTTTGAGACGCTTGAGGGCGCAAAAAAATTCAGGGGTGACAAAGAGGAGATCTTCTCGTGCAACGCTAAAACGCCTATGGCTATTCGACTTGTTAACAACATCACAAATGTTTCGAGGACTTTAGAAATCCTAATGAGGAGCAGGACAGAGAAAAGGGCTGTTTCCCCCAATGAGTTAAGAAGTGTTTCTTTTATGACAGCGCCAGACAAAACGCTCGCTTTTAAAAGTGTGAGAATTTTAGAAAAAATCATTTAAAAAAATGCCTTGCTATTCACCTCCAGAAACGGAAGAACAGGAAACGAACGCGGCTCACTCAGCAAGGGCCAGCTTGAAGCAGTTCTTTGTGATTACATTAAAAAACACGGAGTCGCTGGATATAACGACGAAAGCGCGGGTGTTGACGTTCACCTTGTTCGTTCTTGGTGGGGAAATCACAAAAGAAAAGACTCTATCAAAAAGTAAAACACACAAAAACACACAACAAATGTTTACATTTTTAGCAATCTTATTGGTAGTCGCGTGCGTCGCGGCACTTTTCGCACAGTTCTTTATCGATGAGGGTAACGGCAGGTTTGAAGATAGCAGAGGCAAGCCCTCTCACCTGATTCCGAGAACACACGACGATAGCGGCAACCCTGTCGGGACATTTTCTCATGATGAGCACGAGCGTTGGGTCGAGGAGCAGCGTGGAAAAGGCAACTATCGCCTCCCAGCAGAAAATGAAGATCATCTGAGGTGGGAGAAGGTGGCAGAGCAGGCACTTGAGGAGGATGGCGTATTTTTGGCGATCCCGTCCCCGAGGGATAGAGCACCCAACTTCCAAGAAAAACACGAAGGTTTGAAAAAGCTTGTTTTTGGAGAAAAAGGACAGGTTTAAAAAAACACAAAAAAACATGAAATTTTTGAAAAACGCCAGAGCTTTAGCGGCTACAGTAGGAGCTTCTTTGTGCGCCTTAGGGGGAATTCTTATGATCCCAAGAAGCCCATGGACTTTAATTATCGTTGGGGGGTTTATATTGTTTGTTGTCGCGTGTTCATTTTTCCCAGAAGATATACACTAACATGTCCTACATAATTAAAACACAACCTTGGCCGAACTGGGTGGAGCACTTACTTCGTTTGCTCGTCTGGTGCAGCGTGGGGGCTTTCATCTGGGAGTTGACTCTTGAGTCGGAGGATAGCCGATCTGGTCACGCCGCGTTTTTATGGTTTGAAAGGGTCGTAGCTCTGGTTTTTACTTTTGAGCTTGGCTTCAGGTCTCTCAACGCTTCAATAAACGAAGAGTGGGGCTATTTTAAGGGGATGTTTTGGATTGACCTTTTGTCGGTCGCCCCATTTTGGATTGGGTTTTTTGTTCCGGCAGAGCATTTGGACGTTATTAGGAGTATGAGGGTTTTTCGCCTTATGAAGCTCTACCGTTACAATGATCAGATTCAAATATTGGTAGTCGCTTTTTGTCGTGCCGCGAGAGTTTTAAAATCTGCAGCGATCTGCCTTTTCATAGTTTCTATTTTCGCAGCGTCTCTTTTGCACCTTGTCGAAAAAGATGTCCAGCCAGAGTCTTTCGGCAAAATTGGCAACTGTATCTGGTTCTGCCTAACATCTGCAACAACGGTGGGATACGGTGACATGAGTCCCGCTACCCCACTTGGGAAAGTCATTACAATTTTCGTTCTATACGGTCCCGGCATTTTTGTCTGTGCCGCAGTGATCGGAATTGTCGGGGCAGCATATCACGCCGCGATTGAAGAGGGTAAACCAAAAATCTAACATAACAAAACAAGTAAAAAACAAGTAACATGAAACTGAATAAATATATCGCCGTGGCAATTCTGTCACTAGTCGCAATGCTGATGCCCGAAATGGCCGACGCTAAAAGTAGAAGCTCTGGTTTCTCCCGACCTTCTCCGTCACGCTCGTCATCACCGTCGCGCTCAAGCACATCTTCCAAGCCTAGCTCAAGCAGCAAGCCTAGCTCGACTTCGAAGACCACAGCACAGCGTAAGGAGGCAACCGCGAAACGCGCAAGCTATGAGAAGGCCGTTAAAAACGGAACCTCTTTCAAAACGCGAACCGAAGCAACAGCAGACTTTAAGTCGAAAAATGCGGGGAAATACCCCAGCAAATACGCTTCCGAGCCTTCGACTCGACCAAGTCACGTCCCTCAGTCCACAAAAGGTGCAGATGGTAACACGTATAACGTCACATACAATCAGGGGCAGGGCGGTTACGGCTACACTAACTCGCTGGGAGCATTTATCATGTATGATATGATGAGTGATGCTGTTATGATGAATACGATGATGAGTAGGCAGGGTTATCATTATGGTGCGGCACCGCCAGTCGTGGGGGTCGGCTACTCGTTTTTCACGATTATTTTCGTCGTTCTGGGTGTTGTGGTTGTGATTGTTATTATCGGGAGTCTTTTTAGAGACTAGTTGAGTAATCGTAAAAGATAAAAACTTACTGTTATGTTTGACAAAATGGAGCTTATACGCGCCCTCCGAGAAGGCGGGGGGCGCGTCAGGATCGATGACGAAAGAACCATCGTAGATCTTGACGAGGAGATTGACGGAGAATTTGACTGCAGCTTCACCGCAAAAGGCAAAGCGAGAGTTTTCACATTCGCCCATGAGGAAATTACAATTTTTGAACTTGAGCACAAAACGGGTCTTGAAATCCTGCTGGTGGTCAAACAGGTTGACGAGCTTTTTGACCTGAAAATTTACAACAAGATGGAGTGGTTTACGCCGGGGAGCCGAGCGGATCAGGTGAGGCACGGCAACGGCTGGTTTTTCGAAATTGAGGAAAACGTCGAGCTTGAAGATTACTCGGATGTGGATTACGTGGGTGTTATCGAGGATGGGGAACAGAGGAAGTTCGCCCGCCAAGAGCGCGTTGAGGTAGGTTCGGACGAGGAGGGGACACCCATTTCTCTCGTTGAGTATGAGACACAGGCTGAAGTTGACAACCACGAGATCATGATTATTGAAACTGGAGGTATCGACTCTCCAAATGGCGGGTGGATCGAATTTTACGAGGGGCGAGTTATCGGCGAGGGAGATCTTAACTGGGCTTAAATATATGACATTGATCACATCAGAAGAAAAAGGCGCTATCCGATACAGGGCGATACCTTGGGCGGATACAAACGAACACTCGAAAGAGCTATACGGTGTTCAAGCCTCAAGGGAGAGGGGCGTGTGGATGAACTGTGCGGAGGGCGGCATACCGCTTATTTTCGAAGCTGGGCAAGCTGGAGAGGCTTTGATGGGGGGTATCGTGAACAGCCTGAAAAATGGGACGTTCAAGCTTGACGACTACAAGGAGCACCTTGAGGAGGAAATTAGAAAACAATTATGAAGAATTTAGAGGAGGTTTTGCTTGCGGTTCTTGACGGGACGAGCAATAGCACTGTTTCGAAGGCAAAGCATTTGGAGGCCGCTTCTAGGATTGCTCTTTTTATGGAAGAGAACGTTGTAGTTCCGTCACGGGTGGAACGTGAGATCGAACCAAAATAGATTATGGATAAAAATACAGCTATTCAGCAAGAGAAGGGGGCACCCGTTGATTCGGAAACGACTTGTTCTCTATTGATTGAGGGGCCTACCCAAAACGGTTTTTTCATTCGTAATGATCGGATGGATGTCTGGGACGGAGAGAATTGGAGGGGGTTTGGAGTCCCGCAGTTCTTTACCCATTTCATGGATGCTTTTAGGGAGGCTAGGAAGATAGAGAATGGCGGCGGTGAGGCATCCCCGTAGGGGATTGTTCTCCACCTCTTTGTTAGCCTGTCGCGGAGCGGACGAACCACTTTAAACCGATGAAACAGAAAAAGACTACCGAACGAGGGGGTGGAGAAGCTGACTCACCGCCGCCATTAGCCGGAGGGAGGTGCCCCGAATGCTCATCTTGGCTTGGAAATGGCCGGAACGCTGACGGGAACAACTATTGCGCGAACTGTAAAACCGTTTGGGCACCGGACAGCGAAGCTCCGAAGGAGCGGAGCGGTCTGGCTAACGTATCAGCGAATGCATCAGCCAAATGAATAGAGATTCAAATACACTCAAACGCGTCCGAAACGTCAAGGCCGGTAGAGATCCAAACCACGGGATCGAGGCTGATTGCAATTCCGCGACTTATTCTCTGCTCCCCTGCCCGTTCTGCGCAGCTTCCGAGGGTGCCTTTGGAGTCAGTATATTTGGCGACTATGGAGGATATTACGTTGAGTGTGCTTGTGGCGTTGAACTCAAAAGCAGATGGGCATCTGCCGAACTCGCCAAAAAGGATTGGAATAGAAGGGCAGGGGATGCAGAGAACGGCAGTTCTACGGTTTTTGGCGCTACTAGTGAAATAAAAGTAACAGGGACTGTTCTCAAAGAACTCCTGATAAGCCACTCTCGTGATGAGATTAATGTTTTAACTTGAAAATGAAAAATTTAAGTAAGTTTTTGTCTCTTATCCTTAGGCATAAGCCCGAGGAGGTTGGGATCACTTTAGACGATGCAGGTTGGGTTGCGACGGAAGCTCTTCTTGTCGCTCTTCAAAGCACAAAATACCCTATAACAGAAGAGGAATTACACCTTCTTGTGGAAAAGTGTCCGAAGCAAAGGTTCGCGTTTTCTGAAGACTCTTTGCAGATACGCGCATCTCAAGGGCATAGCGTAGATGTCCATTTTTTACGATACAGTTTCTATCCCTCCCGATGTCCTTTTTCATGGGACAGCAAGAAAAAACGTCTCTTCTATAAGGAAATGGGGGATTAACAAAGGGGAACAGCATGCGGTTCATCTGTCTCGTGACGCTGTTATGGCGTCAAAGGTTGGTGCTCGTCACGGTAAGCCAACCGTGCTTACAATTGCCGCCAAAGAGATGAGCGACGATGGGTTTAAATTCTACCTTTCTGACAATTTTGTTTGGCTCACAGAGCATGTCCCTTCGAAATATATAACGTTTCAAAAATGAGAGAAACAGATACTCATTACTATTTTTGGCGCGGCTGGGCTAGCCAGTGGCACAGGTCGAGCTTCACAAACGCGAACGGAGTAGAGTTTAACTGTTGCGAACAATACATGATGTGGTCCAAAGCCTCTGTTTTTGGAGACAGGGCGTCGCGTCACGAAATAATGCTAACCGATAACCCCAAAGAGCAAAAAGCTATTGGTCGCAAGGTGCGCGGTTATAACGATGCTGTTTGGAAAAAATTTCGTTTTCAAATGGTTTGGAACGCCAACTGGTTGAAGTATTTCCAAAACGAAGAGTTGCGAAAAAAACTCCTGAAAACCGGAGATAGGGTTTTGGTGGAAGCTTCTCCTTATGACAAAGTCTGGGGCGTGGGCTTGGAAGAGAACGATGATCGCATTCTGGATGAGAAAAACTGGGACGGGCAAAACCTTTTGGGTAAAGTCCTGATGGCTGTGAGATCATCGCTGCCCTACTACGGATGAACATAAGCAAAAAAGTTTTAAGGTTTGCGGGCAGAGATATTATCCTATGCGGCGAACAGCCTTTTTATAGGTCGAGCGGTAGGAATTCTGGCAAGCCGGGGGAATGGTTACCTTTCGATGGCATAGGCGTGATGTTGGGTCTTTGGTTTGTAAAAGATAGGTATCTGGTTGAAAAATACGACCCTCTTTACAGATACGGAACAGCCGAACTTAAAAAAATATCCGAAGAGCTTGGCGAGATGATTATCCCTGAGGGTAAAATCTCTAGCCCTTTTGAGGTCAACGAGTTTTTGAATACCAAGGACTCGAAATACTTCAATTCTTCTTGGGGGGACTGGTTTAAAAAATCTTGGAAGGACGGTGACTTTGACAAGTATAAAAAATAAAAAAATCAAAAAAACTGTTGACAAATCGAAAAACGTGTGTATATTACTTATGATGAACTTCAATTCTGACAGCTATTTATCCTCTTTGCGACTCCTGTCGAGTCGTATGCTGTCATATAGTCTCTAACTCAGAGATTGTAGAGGTTTTTGCCAGAGGTTTCACCAGATAAGAAATCGAACATCCGCCGAGAATGACCAGCGGGTTGCTTGTAAAAAAGCAAGAGGCGTAAGATATGTGTTGCGATCCATGCGGAAACCTGTAAAGTTTCTGTCCAAAAAGAAGTATGGGAGTCGGACGAGGGGAGCGTTACCTCCGCAACACACATTATAAGGTTGTCCCGAATCCTAAGAGAGAATAGCCGTCTGTAAAACGGTGGGCTTTGTCCTGAGTGGGAGCGTTACCCACGGCAACCACATTAGAAGAAATAAAATGATAACACTAACATTAATTATACTATATCTAGCGATAGGTCTTTTCCCCGCGACCTTTGTTGTAAACTCTAGCGAGTTGAAAAATATGCAACACGACGAGAGGGTCGTCGCAGAAAAAAAACTCTATGCGAAATGGGTTCTTTTTTACCCTGTCCTTCCATTTATAAACAACTAGTAAGATGAAAAAAATAATTACAATGCTGGCGATGTTGCCCGTTCTGTGTTTTGCGGAACCCGTAGAGCTAGACAGGCTTACCGAGGGTTACGAGGGCGCTGTAGAGCGTGCCGTTGGGCCTCTGAATAAAACTTATATCGAGGAGCTTGAAAAACTCAAAGACTCCTACACCCGTGCGAGTCGGCTTGAGGATGCTATCAAAGTCGATACGCTCCTTAAGGAGTTTCGCGGCGAGATCGAAGCAAGTTCGAAGGACACAAATGTTTTTGAGGATGATGAGGCTCTTGAAGACTTTTTGGTCGAAAACACTTGGTCTCAGATGCGTTCGGACGGCTCTTCTGCGGGAGGCATCTCATTCGGTAGGGATGGTGATGTTTTTGGTAGCGGAACCAAGCCCGGCTGGACTTGGGAGGTTAAAGATCTCCAACTTAAAATAACGTTTAAGGACGGCAACTCTGTCCTTTATGATTTTTCCAAAGGGGTGCCGAGTTCGATTCTCGGAGAAAAAAAATCTGATGGTAGTAAGGCTTTCATCGCCCCTATCGAATAATATTGGTCATATGGTGAAATTGGTAGACGCAGCACTTTGAGAGAGTGCCCCCGAAAGGGATGCGGGTTCGACTCCCGCTATGACCACGGACATGTAATGCAAATTGGTATCGCTTGTTGGTTCAAAACTAGCAGATTGTGGGTTCGACTCCCACCATGTCTACGTCGCACTAGTCCAATTGGTAGAGGCGCTGGCCTTAGAAGTCAGATGTTCTCGGTTCGAATCCGAGGTGCGATACGGGCGTATAGAGAACTGGTATATCGGGCGGGCTTAAAACTCGCTGACTCCGTGTCTCGGTGAGGGTTCGACTCCCTCTGCGCCTACTTAGCTGAACTTGTTTCGCAAAAGCAAAGGGGAGGTATGCAAAGAGATAGCAGCGGGGATATAAACCCGTGTTTGTAGGTTCAAACCCTACTCTCCCCACCAAAAAAACAAAATGAAATTTTTACTTTGGATAAACAACGAAAGGGGTTTAAGATCTCTGTTAGATTTGGACCCCGAGGTTGATAAAGTGGACGGTGAGTTCCTAACCACAAGCGAGCTTGTGAGAAGGTATTATGACGAATATCTCAAGAAAGATGATGACTTGTATACGCACGTCCAATATGTTTCTAACAAGAACGCCAAGAAAGAGATAAAAAATATTTACGGCTTTTAGGATGAGATATCAAAAAGAGAAGTTTGAAATTTTTGCGGAGCTTACCAATTCGGTTTTCGAAGCGCTTAGGATAGACTGGTTTTGCGGGCTTGTGGGGGCGGCTAAATCTGGCCATTACAGCCTTTTTAGATTTTTGGATGAAAGCTAACCACATACCCCGCAAAGATCGGATCGAACAGCGGATAAGAAGGCTTAGAAGGAAAATAAGGGAGCCTATACCATATGGTGGCGGCAACCCTTATTCTTATTGCCCCGGCTGTGAAAGGTCTATGATTGAGGTTAGCTATGCTGGACATTATCCGAACTGCAGCGTAAAGGGTCTAGAAAACGAAATTAAATTTTACGAAGGTTTGATAGATGAGCACGAAGCTTCTAACGAGGGATGAATTTCGCAAGGCCGTTTTCGAAAGGGACAAAAAGTGTGTTTCGTGCGACAAAGAATATCAGGACGCTCACCACATTGTAGAAAGAAGGCTTTTTGAAAACGGGGGATATTTTCTCCAGAATGGGGGTTTCTTTGTGCGGAGACTGTCACCTGAAAGCGGAGTCAACGGAAATTTCTGCGCAGTCTTTGCGCGAACTTGCTGGCATAGATGAGATAATTTTGCCAGATCATTTTTACAGAGACAATGTCTATGATAAGTGGGGTAACATCATTTTGCCAAATGGTCGTAGGTTAAAAGGAGAACTGTTTCATGACGAGTCTTTCCAAAAAATAATTTTTGGCGATGTTATTTTTCTAGATAGGGTAAAATATCCTAGAACCTATCACGTTCCTTGGTCCGAAGCTAATGCACCAGACGATAAATACAAAGACTCCATGGAGGCTTTCGAAGGTGAGGAGGTGGTCGTGTTGGAAAAAATGGATGGCGAAAACACGAGTATTTATAGGGACGGTATACACGCACGCTCCACCGAGAGCGACGGCGACGAAACGAGATCATGGGTCGCAAATTTACAGGCTAAAATCGCACACGAAATCCCCGAGGGCTGGAGGGTATGTGGAGAAAACCTATACGCTAAGCATACGGTTGGCTATTCGGCGCTAGAGTCTTATTTTTTGGCTTTTAGCATGTGGGATGAAAAAAACAGATGCTTGGATTGGGACGACACCAAAGCATACGTCGAAATGATGGGCTTGTCGTGTGTCCCCGAGCTTTGGAGGGGCGTTTATAACGAAGACTCTATACGCGCTGTAAGTTGTGACGGCGTGGAATCTGAAGGCTATGTAATCCGTTTGGTCAAAAGTTTTGCTTTTAAAGACTTTAGCAGAAGCGTGGCGAAGTATGTGTCTGGTGGTTTTGTTCTTCCTCCCACCCACTGGAGGAGCATGAGGGTTGAAAAAAATCTCTTGACAAAACCCGAAACTGTGCTATAATACTTCCATGGTGACAGTTGAACCAGAAGAGCTATCCACGATGAAAATGTCGTGCGGAGGACCTGAGCTTTATGAGCTTGTGATCGATGGTGGCGTTCTCAAAAGGTGGGTTGGCATTGGATGGATGGATGAAGGTGAACCGACAGAAGAACAGTGGGAGACACTTCCTCAGGTAATCAATATCAACGAAGAAGAAGATGAGTGATTACGAAGAGGCGACAAAAAAAGGCTTTACGAAAAAAGACAGGTGGGTTGAGGGAACCCCACATCACCCTATGACCGAAAGGCTTATGAATTTTTTGATAGAGCACGATTACCGTGATTACGGAGATTCTTTCGACTGGAGCGTCGGGGGAGATGGTGATAACGGTGAGACTTTAAAATATCAGCTTGACGCATTTTTTGAACACATAACGACCGAGTAAAATGGAGAATATTAGAGCAATTAGCGCAAAGACAGACGTGACGCACGAATTTATCGATTCTAAGATTTCAATGATGGAAGAGTCTGTTCGTGTCGCAGCAGAACTGTATGAAAAAGAAAAATGAAACTCGCTCTTCTTCTTAATGGCCACGATAAAATTATTGCTGCCAATCAGTCTTTTGTTGAGCAGTGTGAGCAACTTGGGATTGTTGATTAAAATACATGGGTGGTGAACCAGACAAGCGTGCTGGCAAC
>FUIF01018402.1_pt1 | contig 40492 bp, 68 predicted proteins | sample 1003461 | NCBI WGS metagenome assembly FUIF01 (sample SAMEA80401918, study PRJEB19352) | marine metagenome
ACCGGAACCGGCTTCGATCGTAAGGCGAACTTTGGAACCGCTCGTCGAAATTGCCGACGACGGAATACGGGTACGAACTGCGTAGCTTCCGTAGCCACCAGTATCGGCCGTAAGCGTTGCTGAAAACGTTGTCGTTTCCGACAGGTTGCTGTACCAATCGTTCCCGCTGTCGTAAACTGCGTTCGTCTTCGTATCGAGCGAGTCCGATTGAAACGCGTCAAGCCATGCGTTGTAATACGACGAGTAAGCCTCACCGTTCTGTTGTTTGAACTCATACGCTCCGAGCGCCCAATTGATGCGAGGAATCAGAAGTGTCGATTGTGTGACGCTCATTCGTAGTCCCTCAAACGCACCACAATCAATCGTACACGTGCGGATCTGCAAGCAATAGTCGCCCGAAGCAGATGAACCTTATCGGACGCACCGGACGACAATAACATCACCGCTGGTTCGCGTCGTGTGACCGTCGCGTAATAGTGCGCCTGACCGATCGCCTCGGGCCACTTCCGCGGCCAATCAACCTCGATCGCTTCGTTCTCGGTGAGAATGTCGACGCGCGACTGGTCGTACAGCACGTGATCGATCTTGGACCCAGGAAATAATTCCGGCGAGATTCGGTCCGTCCAGTCCGCTTCGGTCTGACCAAACAAGACCAGCACAAGAACGGCCATCACCACCACTCCGCGATCAACGATCCGTGAAGCTTGAACGATTTGTTATTGTAGCTCTGGAGCTTCATCTTCACCGTGGACCCACTCGTCACACCAGTAATATCCGTATCGGTCGGCGCGAGAATGAGGTCACGCGCACCGCGAAATTTTTCTAGACACTCCACCCCATAGGGGAACCACTTTTATTTCAAGCCTAAACTAAATGCAGGCCCAGCTATACACAGTTACCCACCTGGCAGTGGAGCTCAAGCGGGACCGAAGAGCCCTTTCGAAGGTCTTGGAGCACGTGGCACCTGCAGAGGTATCGGGCTCCGACAAGCGCCAGATTCGAAAGTACTACATGGCCGACGTCGTCAACGCTCTGATCGAGCGAGGCGAAGAGCTCGACCTAACCCAGGAACGCGCCCGGCAGGCGAAAGAGCAAGCCGACAAACTCGCGCTCGAAAACAAACAGTCCCGCAGCGAGCTGGTTGCCATGGGGGACGTTGTTCGCGAAGTCGGACGAATGATTGCGTCTTGCAAGGCCCGCTTGCTGTCCATTCCGACGGCACTTTCTACGTATTTGGTGAATATCGAGGATGCAACTTCAATCGAGTCCCAGCTTAGAGACGCAATTTCGGAAGCGCTCACGGAGCTCGAAGGCTATGACCCCAGTTCAGGCGATGGTCAAGGAACTGACGTCGCTGTGGAAGCCCCCGCCAAAGCTAACGGTAAGCGAGTGGGCGGACGCCGAAAGAAAGCTAAGCCCCGAAGCAAGCGCGCAACCAGGCCAGTGGCGAACTGAGCGAGCACCGTATCAGCGCGCCATCATGGACGCGCTGAACGATCCGAAGACACACACAATTGTTTTCATGAAGTCGGCCCAGGTCGGGGCGACTGAGATGCTGAACAACATCGTCGGCTATTTGATGGACCACGATCCGGGGCCGGTGCTGGTGCTGCAACCCACCATTGAGATGGGGAAAGCATGGTCGAAGGACCGACTTGCGCCGATGTTGCGTGACACGCCGGCATTACACGGAAAAGTTGGTGAACGCAGATCCAAGGATAGCGAGAACACTATCCTCCACAAGGTTTTTCCTGGCGGCCATCTTACGGTCGCTGGTGCTAACAGCGCTGCTAGCCTTGCTTCTCGTCCTATTCGGGTTGTCCTGGCTGACGAGGTGGACCGTTACCCACCTAGCGCGGGATCGGAAGGTGATCCGCTAAATCTCGCGTTCAAGCGAACACAAACGTTCTACAACCGCAAGAGATTGGTGACCAGTACGCCGACGATCAAAGGACAAAGCCGCATAGAGGCCGCGTTCGAGGAATCGAATCAGCAGTTTTACTACGTGCCTTGTCCCCATTGCGGTGAGTTTCAGCGGTTGATGTGGGCCAATGTGTCTTGGCCGGACGGCCAGCCCGAGGCAGCAACGCTTGTTTGTGAGCATTGCGGCACGGTCATCGAGGACCGTGACCGATACGACATGCTTGCTCGCGGTGAATGGCGGGCGCATGGCGAGTTCCACGGGGTCGCCGGCTTTCACATCAGTGAGCTCTACTCGCCCTGGTCGACACCAAGCGAGATGGCGCGCGCGTTTGTTGAAGCGAAGCGCTTACCGGAGACGCTGAAGACGTTCATTAACACCGGCCTTGGCGAAGTTTGGGAACAAGACTCTGAAAAGATCGACGCGCACTGGGTTCAGGAGCGAGCCGAAGACTATGCGGTTCCCGAAGGCGTCTTGTGTGTCACCGCCGCGGTGGACGTCCAAGACGACCGCCTCGAAATAGAATTCAAAGGCTGGGGCGACGAGGTCGAGTGTTGGAGCCTCGACCACGTTGTTTTGTACGGCGATCCGTCGCGGCTTGAGTTGTGGAAGCGGCTCGACGAGCAGCTAAGCCGGACCTTCGATCGAGCGGACGAGACAACGCTCCGAGTCGCGGCGACCTGCATCGACTCCGGCGGTCACTTCACCGATGAAGTCTATAAGTTCTGCCAACCGCGATTTGGTCGGCGGATCTATGCGGTGAAGGGTCAAGGTGGCCCAGGTCTCCCGCTCGTAAAGCGGCCAAGCAAGAACAACCGGCAGAAGTGCCCGCTGTTCACGGTCGGCACGGACACGGCAAAAGAATTGCTCTTCATGCGGCTTCGAATTGAGCAGCACGGCCCTGGCTTCATGCACTGGCCCGACCGCTACGACGACGAGTGGTTCTTGCAACTGACTTCCGAAGAGCGCCGGGAGAAGTTTAGCCGCGGTCGTGTTGGTTACGAGTATCGAGCCATCCGTCGCCGCAACGAAGCACTCGACCTGCAAGTTTACAACCTCGCAGCGATCGAACTTTTGAATCCGAATTTTCAAGCGATCAAGGCTGGCCAAGAGAAACAGGCCAAGCCGAAAAAACCGCGCGAGAAGCGCAGTCCAGTGGTGCCGCGCCAGCGGAAGTCTAACTTTGCGACGGGATGGAAATAATGACGGAACCCGAAAAGGTTGTCGCCGGAGATTCTGTTTCGTGGACCATCACGGACTCAGAGCACCCCGGACCAACGTGGGCGATTTCATACGCGCTAGTTAACAGCGACGGCGACCATCGAACTCTGACTTCCACCGCTAACGTGGAAGAGCACACCGTCACATTGACACCGGCACAAACGGCCGATTGGCAGCCCGGCACATACACCTGGCAGCGCTACGCCAACGACGGGAGTGATCGAGTGACGACCGGCTCGGGCTCGATCGAGGTTGCTGCCGATTTACAGCCGGGCAGCGTAGATCTTAGGACAACGGCCAAGCAGATCCTTGATGCGATTGACGCCGTGCTGAAGGGTAAGGCGTCGCAGGATCAGCTTACATATTCGCTGAATGGTCGCTCGCTAACTCGAATGACTTGGGCCGACTTGATTGCGGCCCGCTCGCACTTCAAGCGCGAGGTTGATCGCGAAGAAGCTGCCGCTCGCGTAGCGGCCGGACAGCCCTCGGGCAAAACGCTTCGGGTGAGGTTCCAATGATGTTGCCGAAGTGGGTCCGCAGTCTCTTCGGAACCAAGAAGCGCAAGTTCAAAGCCGCGAAGCTCGGACGACTGACGGCTGATTGGCCATCGGCACCGTCCCCGATCAACCAAGACCTTCGAACCGAACAGAAAGTCTTGATTGCGAGAGCTCGCGACCTCGCACAGAACAACGACTATGCCCGCCGCTTTCTGTCGATGGCGAAGAATAACGTCATCGGCCCACAGGGAATCACCCTGCAATCCCGGCCGCCGAATAGGTCTGGTGGTGTCGGGGTCGACAAACCGGCCGCCAATGTGATCGAACGCGGTTGGGCTGATTGGGGACGCTACGGCAACCCGGAAACAACGGGTAAGTTGTCGTGGAAAGGCATCCAACGTCTATTTCTTGACCACGTGTTACGCGATGGCGAAGTGTTCGCGCAGAAGATACCGGATGAGCGGGCGGGCCTAAAGATCAAGTTCATTGATCCGTTGTCGGTTCCGGTCGACCTGAACGTCACGAACCCATCGAACGGCAACCGAATTGTCATGGGCATCGAGCTCGATTCGGATGACCGTCCGGTTACGTACTACGTTCGGCCGCTGAAACCCGAAGACATCTCATTCAGTTACAACGGGACGAACTTCTCGCAGATTCCTGCCGAGATGATGCTGCACCGGTTCATGCCGGAGTTCTCGCAGCAAACACGCGGCTTCTCGCCGATGGTTGGCGCGCTTTACCGGTTGAACATGCTGGGAAGCTACGAGGAAGCGGCGGTCGTAGGCGCTCGAATCGGTGCCAGTGCGATGGGCTTCTTTGTCGAGAACGACGAAGGCGCCACGTTCGATGGCGACGGCGAGGACGCGCAAGGCAATGACGAGATCCCGCTGGAGCCAGGCTGGCTCGGCCGTATGCCGTTCGGGTCTGACCTGAAGACATTCGACCCCAAGGCGCCAAGCATCGTTTACGCCGAGTTTGTGAAGGCCGCACTACGCGGCATTGCGAGCGGCCTTGGCGTCTCATACGCGACGCTCGCGAACGACTTGGAGAACGTCAACTTCTCGTCAATCCGGGCGGGGACGCTTGAAGACCGGGAAGTTTGGAAGTGTCTCCAAGAGTGGGTCATCGAGGCTTTCTGCGAGCCGCTGTTCGCCGACTGGCTTCGGTTCTCTCTATTCGCTGGGAACTTGTCCTTCCCCGCGAATGGCCGGCCGCTCGATGTCAACCAACTCGATCGCTACCGGGTAGCGAGCTGGCAGCCGCGCCGCTGGGAATGGGTCGACCCGTTGAAAGACGTTCAAGCGTCGAAGCTGCTCATTGACGAAGGGCTTATGTCCCGCAGCGCAATTATTCGCCAACAAGGGCGAGACCCCGAAGACGTTTGGCAAGAGATAGCCGCCGAAAACAAGACGCTCGAAGAGATGGGCATCAGTGTCGGCGAGACCAATGTTGTGGAGGTAGAAACCAGTGAAGAAGACGACTGACACGATCACGCACAGAGGTGCGCTTTATCGCAATGCGGTGTTCAAAAGCGATGCGATCGACCCCGAGGCCCGAACAGTCCGCCTTGCGTTTTCTTCTGAAGAGCCAGTTTCACGCTGGTTTGGGACCGAGATTCTCGACCATAGCCCCGGCGCCGTCCGTCTGGACCGGCTTCGGAGCAATGGCCCTGTATTGGTGGACCACGATAGTCGAGACCACGTTGGAGTGGTTGAGAGTGTCGAGCTAGACGATGACCGGAAGGGCCGGGCGACGGTGCGCTTCGGACAAAGCGCACGTGCTAGCGAGATATTCCAAGACGTTGTGGACGGGATCCGCCGAAATATAAGCGTCGGTTACGTCATACACGAGATGGTGGAGAAGACGAAAGAAAGTGTGTTCAGGGCAATCGATTGGGAACCCCACGAGCTTTCGTTCGTATCTGTGCCAGCGGATGTCACTGTCGGAGTCGGTCGCGATTCAGACTTAAAGCAAACCATCAAAATCAAGAGGACTATTACGATGGAAACTGAAACAGAAACGCCGCCGACCCCGGCCCCGGCACCCGCCCCGGCTGTGGACCCGGCAGAGGTCAAGCGACAAGCTGACCAGCAAGCAAGCGCCGTCATTCAGCGGCAACGTGAAGAGTGGACGCAAATCCGCGGGCTCGGCAAAGAAGCCGGCAAGCCAGACCTCGCCGAGGAAGCCATCGAGCGTGGTGATACGCTTGACCAGTTCCGCCAAGCGCTGATGGATGACCTCATCGCCAACAACAAGCCGGTTGCCACGACGGTGCCGGATCCCGATGTTGGCGCCGAAGCGCGTCGGTATTCGCTGGTTAGGTTGTTCAACTACCTGGCGAACCCGAACAACGCTCGGGTTCGTGACGCCGCGAAGTTCGAACTCGAGGTTTCGGCCGACATCGCGAATCGGTCGGGCGCGTCGCCGCAAGGTGCTTTCGTGCCTGGTTTTGCAATGTCCAAGCGTGTCCTAACTGCCGGCACCGCGACGGATGGCGCAGAGCTCGTTGCAGAAGACTTGCGAGCGGGCGACTTCATCGACGTTCTGCGGAACTCGATGGTCTCCGGGTCGGCTGGCGCGAGAATCCTCGACGGCTTGGTTGGCAATGTTGCTATCCCTCGTAAAACCACGGCATCAACGGGCGGTTGGATTAACCCGGAAAATGCTGCGGCGGCTGAGAGCGAACTGCAACTCGACCAAGTCACGCTGACCCCCCGCACGGTCGGCGCATGGACAGACATGTCTCGGCAACTGCTCTTGCAGAGCACCCCGAGCATCGACGGCCTTGTGCAGGACGATCTCTCGCAAGCCCTGGCGCTCGCGATTGATGCTGCGGTCTTCGAGGGCAGTGGCGCCGCCGGTCAGCCGACCGGTATCGCGAACGCCGCTGGCGTTGCGACGTCAACGGTGGCTGCTGCGGGTTCTCCGACCTGGATCGAGTTCGTCGAGTTCGAGACCGATGTTGCGGTGGCCAATGCTGCGCTCGGTAGCTTGGCGTATGTCACCCGACCTGCGGTTGTGGGCAATCTGAAGACGACCGAGAAGGCAACCAACACGGCCGTGTTCATCATGGATTCGAGCGCACCGCAGGACGGCAACGTGTCTGGTGTCGCCAACGGTTACCGGGTCATGGCCACCAACCAAGTGGCTGCCAACCGGATCATCTTCGGCAACTTCCGCGATGTCTTGATTGGCATGTGGGGCGGCCTCGATGTCCTGGTTGATCCGTTCACCGGAGGCACTGCCGGAACGCTGCGAATCGTCGCGCTGCAGTCTGCGGACGTTGGCATTCGCCACGGCGCTTCGTTCTGCATCAACGCCTAGTTGGTGTTAACCACAACCCATGGCGCCCTCATTGCTGGGGGCGCCATGTCTTTGGGTGAGCGTATGAAAATCAAATTGACGAAGAACTGCATCGCAGGCGGCGGGCCTCGCAAGATCGGCGAGACCGTCGAAGTTTCCGAGCGTGAGGGGACCTATCTCATAGCGATCGAGAAGGCTGTTCTCGACGATGGAGTGGAGAGCAAGCCAGCCAAAGCGGCAACCAAGAAGACCAGTGGAAAGCGACAGTGATCGCCTGGCGATTCTTGAGGCTGTGGGCGCTGAAGATGTCTTAGTTGATTCGAAACGCATCCGTGCGGTTTTCGAGACTGAGTTCGTCGAGGCAGTGCTTGCGGAAGAAGGAGTCGAGTCCAGTAGTCCCGAACTCACCTGTCGAGCCTGTGACGTTCCAAACGTAGCCCACGGATCGACCGTCGTGGCGCGTAGCGTCAACTACACGGTGCGCGGTATTCAGCCCGACGCGCTGGGAATGGTCACCCTGATTCTAAGGGCGACGACATGACTCACGTTCGACAACAGATTCGCGAGGCGGTCATTCCTTTGGTTGTGGCGAGTGGCGTCGCGGCGGCGAACGTCCGCGAATCGCGCCGCTATCCACACGCCAAGGACGCACTACCCGCTGCAACGGTGTTTTCGGAGACCGAAACGGTTCAACGGGACGACATGGGCGGCGGTCTGGCGCGCGAGCTGGCGCTCAAGGTGCGCTTTTTTCGGCGTGACACGGCACAAGGGCTTGAAGACGGGCTCGATCAAATGGCGGCGGACTTCGAAGCGCAATGGGGAGCCAACCCAACGCTCGGCGGTCTAGCTGCGGACTCGGTTCTCTCCGAGGTCGAGTTCGACATTGCAACAGACGGCGACACAGATATTGGCGCGGTGACTTTGGAATACCGCGTTTTGTACTACACCAACCAAAGCAACGCGGAAGCGACAATCTAAGGAGTAAACGAGCATGGCACGTACATCTGGCAACAATGGCGTGGTGGATTTTGACGGCGGCAACGTTCTGTTGGCCGTGCGGTCTGTCAGTTTGCCCGACCAGGGCGCAGAGGTTGACGTTACCGCGATGGGCGATGCGAACCGGCAAACGGTTGCGGGTCTTTCTGGCGGAACCGGCAGCATTACTGTTGTTTGGGACGAAGCAGATACCACCGGACAGCAAGCCATGGAGGCCGCTGTCCGGGACGGGACGGCCTACGCCTTTATTTGGTATCCGAAGGGCAACACGACCGGACTACCGCAGCGGAGTTTCAGCGCCGAAATTGGCGGCGTTGACGAAGCCCAGGAGATCGACAACGCATTGCTTCGAACGTTCTCGCTCAACTTGCGGACTGATATTACTCGCGGCTTGGTGCCCTAGTGGATTGGCGCGGAGAGCTAATCGAGCTCGAAACAAAGTGGGAAGGCAAAGCAATTTTTTGCTACCCCAACCAATCCCTCGAAGACGCAGAGGCGCTATACGAAGCGTTGAAGAAAAACGCCTTCCAAGCGGCTTTGGAAATTGTTCTGCGTCGTTGCATGAAGTCGGACGGAACTCGTCGTTTCGATCCCGAGTATCGCCAGGATCTTCTGCGCGGTAAGGATCCGAACGTAATCCTAGCGCTGTCGCGCGAGATTTCCGCCAAGAGCACCCCTCTCGACTTCGGGGACGCCGAAAAAAAATCCTAGAGGACTCCCATCTTTGGATGGTTATGACGGTGGCCTTTGAGCTCCACAAGCTGCCGTCGGAAATCATGCAGATGACGGAGTCCGAGTTCGCCCATTGCTGCGCATACCTGAAGGTCAGAAAAGAACTAGCGACGACGGACGATGACGACGAAGACTAAGCTCATATTCGAAGGCCAGGACCGCACTGGCCGAGCCGTTCAGTCAGTCAAGGGCAATTTGTTGTCCGTCGAGAAGGCTGCACAGTCTGCGCAACGCGCGTTCTTGGTGCTCGCGGGTGGTGCAGCTCTAACCAGCCTCGTTCGCGGCGTGGCAGAAGCGGGTATTGCGGTCGACCGTTTCGAGCGCGGGCTAAGGGTAGCAACCGGGTCTGCGGCGGGAGCCGCCCGTGAGTTCGCTTTCGTTTCTGAAACCGCCGACCGTCTCGGTCTTGGCATTGAGGCGACAGCGGCGAGCTATACCAAGCTTGCGGCATCGGCTCGCGGCACTGCGCTCGAAGGCAAACAGACGCGGGAGATTTTTCTCGGGGTTGCCGAGGCGGCCCGAGTGCTTGGTCTATCGACCGACCAGGCGCAAGGCGCACTTACCGCGGTTGAGCAGATCATCTCAAAGGGCAAGGTCTCCGCCGAAGAGCTTCGCGGCCAACTCGGCGAGCGCTTGCCTGGTGCGTTCCAGTTAGCGGCTCGCTCGATCGGCGTAACTACTAGCGAGCTCGACAAGATGCTCGCTGCGGGCGAGCTCTTGGCCGAGGACTTGCTTCCCGCGCTAGCGGTCGAGCTTAGAGAGACGTTTGGTCCGGAGGTTGAAGCCGCCGCCAGTGACGCCGCGGCGTCGTTTGCCCGGTTCCAGAATTCAATATTCAATCTAAAGAACTCGATCGCGGAAAGCGGAATCCTTGATCTGCTCGGCGATCTTGCAGAAGGTGCCCGTAAGGCCGCCATCGGCCTTGGCGCTGCATTCTTGAATGCGGACGCAACCCCGTTCCAAAAAGAATCAATGACCTTGAGGCGCGACTCCAGGCATTGAAGCTGGATTTACAACGCGAGGCGGCGCTCGAAGACGGTGGAGCCCAGGCGCGCAGGATCAAAGTTGCAAAAGAGATCCTAGAAGTCGAGAAGGAGCTCTTAAAGGTCCGCAGGGCGCAAGAAGCTGCGCTTGGCCTTGGCGAAGGCGGCCGGGTTGAATCAATCCAAGAAGTCTCCGTTACGGCGTCGCGCCGCGACACAGGACCGCTCGAAAAGTTTGAACGCGACTTGCGCCGCCGGGCCGAGGCCATAACGCAAGAATTCGAGCCCGTCGAGGCAACTATTGCGCGCCGGCTGGCAGAGATCGACGACCTAATAGCACGCGACTTCATTTCAGAAGAGACCGCGGAGACGGCTCGGAAACGAATCCGTGAGCTCGCGTTCGCCGGGATCGAGGAGATCGAGGTCAACGTCAAGAAGCTCCCGCCGCTAGTCGATGACTCGATGAAGCAGCTCGAAGCCGTTGCCGACCAGGCCGCGCGGAATATGCAGGACGCTTTTGCGGACTTCTTGTTCGACCCGTTCAGCCAGGGTCTTGACGGAATGCTACGCGGTTTTATCGACGTCCTTCGTCGCATGGCTGCTGAAGCGGCCGCCGCAAAGATTTTCGGCAGCTTGTTCGGCGGTGGTAGCAGCGACAACGGCGGCGGTCTCGGCAAGTTCTTCCGCAACCTAGTCAAGTTTCAGACTGGCGGGACGTTCGAGGTTGGCGGTTCAGGCGGCCCCGACTCCCAGCTTGTCGCGTTCCGCGCTTCACCGAATGAGCGTGTGACGGTTACGCCGCCGGGCAAGGGGCCAACTCCCCGAATCACCATCAACCAGCCGATCAACTTCCAAGGCGACCGTAACGACTTGCCGTTGTTCCAGTCGCTCCTTCAGAGCAACAACGAGGCATTGGAAGCGCGCCTCGTCGAGCGGTTGCGCCTTGAGGCTTATAGCTGATGGCGACATTCACTTGGCCGACAACGCTGCGACCGCTCAGCGGGGTAACCCTTGAGCTGGTGAATTCGACCGAGATTTTCCGCAGCGGCCTTACCGCAGGTATTCAGACGTCCGACCAGGGCGCCGACATCTGGCGCGCGCAAATGAGTTTCCGGCAAAGCGGCGACGCTAGAGCCGAGCTTATGGGCTTTCTGGCGAAGCTTCGCGGCTCAACGCATCGAGTCATTATTCGCCCCTACGACGAGCCTCGTGTCGGTGTCCGCACTGGCACCCCCGTCGTCAACGGCGCGTCACAAACAGGTTATCAGCTCGTCACGGATGGTTGGACGCCGGGAACGACTCGGATACTCGCTCGGGGCGACTACATCAGCTTTAACGACGAGCTTCACATAGTCGCCGATGATGTGAACTCGGACGGCGGCGGCGCCGCGACGATCAACATCGAGCCCTATATTCGTGTGTCCCCCGCAAACAATGACGCGATCGAGGTCACGAACCCGCAGGGAACCTTTGTCAAGGTCAACAGCGCTGCTTGGCAAAGCACTGCGGACGATATTTCGTTTTCGTCGGTTGAGTTTATCGAGGCGGTCTTCGGGTGAGCATCCGAGACATTGCTGCCGCTATTCAGAATGCGGTTGCGCCCGACCAGCATGTTTCTTACGTTCTTTTCCTACGTCTGGACTTCCCGTCTGGTGTGTTGCGTCTGCATACCCATATTGGCCCCATCACCTGGACCCATCCGGTCAACGGCTCGGAGCAATATGACGGGGTCGGCGATTTTGGAGGCATTGAAGGCGACCTAACCGAAGGTCTTCAAAACCGAGTTTTCCCGGTCAAGTTTTCCGTGTCGGGGGTGGATTCAACGCTGCTGAGTACCGTGCTAACGGACAACACTAATAGGCAAAGCGCCGAGCTGTGGCTCGGTCTTTTCGACGAGACCCACAGCCTTGTCGATACGCCCACCAATCTTTGGACTGGCTTCTTCGACAAGGCCGACATTTCGAAGGGCGATGGGCTAGGTGCAATCCAATGCACATGCGTTTCTCGGGCCGATGTCGGGCGCGAGGGAAGCGACGTCCGATATACCGACGAACAGCAACAACTGGAGCAACCCGGAGACTTGGGCTTTCAGTACCTCCACGAGATGCAGGATGTTGAACTCCGGTGGGCCGATTCGAAGTTTCGCGCAACGCGATTCACCACTAATCGGTTCGACCGTTTCCCGATTCCCAACATAGATTTCTAATGACAACGCAACTCGCGCTGCGGCGCGCCTTTACAGCCTACGCTTCGAGGCGGTTCGGTTGGGGCACCCTTGACTGTTGCATCTTCACCGCGAAGGTAATCCACGAGGTGACCGGTGTCGATTATCTGGCGCGGTTCCCGTCATACAGCAGCAAGCGCGGCGCGGTTCGAATCCTGCGGCCCTATGGGTCGCTTCAGGGACTCGTTACCAGCTTGTTTGGCGAACCCGTCACCCCGAGCGAATTGGTTGATGGCGATGTTGCGTTGTTTCGCGGACGTTCATGGAGCGTTGTCGGGCCTGTCTGCAACGGCCAGGTGATTTGCAAGACAGCGCGTTCGGTCGTTTCTTTACCGCTTGAAGACGCTGCGTTGGGCTGGTCGGTGCCGTGCCCCAGCTAGTCCCGGTAATCAAAGCCGGCGCAGCGCTTGTAGCCAAGTTTGCGACCGCAAAGGGCGCGTTGGCGACGATCGCCAAGCTTGGGGTGCTCTCGCTCGCGAGCAAGGCGCTCGCGCCGAAACCCAATTTGCCGAGGGTGGCTTTCGACAAGCTAGTCACCTTCCGGGGCACCGTTGAGCCGCAGCGGTTCGTATACGGCGAAGACTTGGTGTCTGGGCTGGTCGTCTATCAGAACCTAAGCGGCCCTCAGAACCAAAGCCTGCACATACTGCTGGCGTTGTCCGGCCATCGCCTGAACGACATCCGCGACGTTTGGTTCGATGGCAACGTCATAAACGATGCGGACATCAACGACAACCTAACGTCACCAGGCACCGGCAATGGAGAGGTCACCGCCGGCCAATTTCGCGGCAATCTCTCTTTGCAGAGTCCTACGTTTATTCAGCGCCGGCTGGGCGACGAGGGTTTTGCCGACACTATCTTAAACGGTGCCATTCCTGGTGATTGGACGGCCAACCACCTATTGACCGACATTGGCGCGTTATCGCTGCGGCTCGACCTTTTCGCGGGCCAAGAGGAAGTCTTCGCTAACGGTGCACCGCGGAACATCAGAGCGGTTGTCCGGGGCTTCGAGTGCTATGACCCGCGCCTAGACGACACCAACGGCGGCACTGGGCCGCATCGGCTGAATGACGACACCACGTGGGAGTGGACGCAGAATCCAGCCCTTGTTTGGGCACACTTCCGGATGAATGAGAAGTTCGGCTACAACGAGGACTCCGGCCTCATTGACTGGCCCCGTGTGGCTACCGCTGCAGACCGTTGCGACACAACCGTCACTGTCCCCGATGGCCAGGGCGGCTCGACAACGCAGCCCCGTTACACGCTAAACGGCACATTCAACGCTTCGCAGTCCCGCGATTCGGTCAATACGATGATCGAGAACGCAATGCAAGGCTGGTCGGTGTTCTCACAAGGCCAGTGGCGGCTTTGGGCTGGTGGCCCACAGACAGCGACTGTAACGCTCGACGAGAGCAACCTGGGCGGCAAAGTGACCGTCCAGGCAGCACGTACCCACAGAGAGCGCTGGAACGCCGTGCGCGGCAATTTCATTGAGCCTGGCCGTAACTACCAGGCCGTGGCCTACATAGAGCAGCGCTCGTCGGCCTTCCTTACCGAGGATGGCGGCGGCACTCACCGCTACAAGCAGATTGACTTTCCGCTTGCTCACGACGAATACGAGTGCCAGCGCAACGCTCTTGTGGAGCTCCAGCGATCGCGCCGGATGCAAGTCGTGATCTTCGAGGGCAATTGGTCTTGCCTGCCCATCCAGCCCGGCCGAGTGGTCGCGTTGAGCTTAGGTTCATTGCCGGATCTGTCCGCAAACTTCCTCTGCACTGAGTGGAAGCTTCGTCCTGGCGGCGGCGTCACGCTGACGCTTGTCGAATGGGACGACACAGACTGGGACGACCCGGTCTTACTCGACTACACCGAGCGATCAGCCAGCGGTGCGATAACTTTCAACGACTTTGGAGTTCCAGCGCCGACGGCCCTAGCTGGCACGGGTGACGCTGCCGGACATAGTTTGTCTTGGACGCCGCCCACAGCCGGTACGTTCTCAACAGTTCAGTTGTGGACAAGCGCTACCAACGATCGTGCCGTTGCGACCCTGTTGGCCGAAGTTGATTCTGACAGTTATAACCGGGGGTTGACGAGCTCTCAGACAGCGTACTACTGGGTACGCGCCCGCGATCAATTTGGCCGTTTTTCCGCATGGGAGCCCGCCAGTTCGTCGGCTGGCGTGGAGGTCATAGGCGGGCCGCCAAGTCCGCCTGTACCCGGCAAGGTTTGGCAAGAGAACTTCGACTTCGGTACACGCGAAGAGATGGAAGCCGCGGGATGGGTGAACCGAACCGGCGGCGGTGCCGTTTCGTTTCCCAACAACGGCGAGCTGGGCGGCCGCGTGTTCGCGGCGGACGCGTATTCGTGGTGGGCGTTTCCTGGCCTTGGTGTCCGCGGAGCACTACCATTCGATCCGGATAAACTTTATAGGCTAACGGCCCGGTGGCGCACCAGGGAACAGGTCGACGATAATCGTTTCTATTTCGGTGTTGAAGGTGTCGACGCCGATGGTGTCCTAAACAATACGACCGGCGCTGACTCGTTCAGTAGCCAACACTACGTTGCCCTTTCGGCATTCGATGCCGACACAGTCCCGATTGACGAATGGCAAGTCACGGTTGGGTATTTCAAAGGCCACGCTGCGACTGGCCAAAGCCAGCGCAATAACCCACTGAACCCGGCCGCATTGCACGAAGACACGCGCGGGTTCAACCCGTTGTTTATCGGTTCCTATCTCGCCGGCACCAACAACTTTGAAGTTGACTTCATGCGCGTCGAAGAGATCGACGAAGACGAGAGTCTGTTGGTTTCAGACCCCTATTTTGGGACCCCCGCGCTTGACGTGCATTGGGAAGACGACGACACGGCCACTGGCGGTTCGCCTGGGGTTTCTTCGATTGTCCAGAGTGGCAGCGAGCAGGGCACAAACATTCTCAGACTCTCTCCGACGGTTAACGCCGGTGGCTTCGCGCGGGTCGTGAATAAACGCGAGTTTGAAATATCGATTGGCGAGCCGATCCGCTTCGCCACTCGGGTACGGTATACCGGGGCCGGCAGTATAACGACAGCAGCCCTTGGGCTGCTGCTGCGCTCCAGTTCTAGCGACCAAGAAACATACTATGAGGCGGTCAACTTAGGGCCGCGTCTGGCGCGTGAGGGTGTCAATAATTGGTTTACCGTTGACGAAACCGTCGAGATTCCGACGTTTGGAACGCTAGGAAGTAACGATCGGATTCTTGCTCGCGTCTACGCGTGGGCGGGAGTGAACGGCTCGACCGCCGCGGTAACAGAACACAACTTCGTCAACGCCTACCGCGCCCCGAAAGTATTCCAAGGGCTCGACGGCGAAAGCGGCGTTGTGCCGGCAGCCGATCCCGATACGCTGGATGGAAAGCATTCGCTAAGTGCTGACGGGTCCTGGGGTGACGCAAACGTTTCCACGACCACCGACTATGACGATGGGTCGGCTGCTTATGAGATTACCGCCTCAGATCGAGGCGACACCATCGAGTACACCGATAACACGCAAGACGGTGACATAGAAGTTGACACGAACGCCAACGAGGCGAAGCCCGCGAATGTGGTTGTAACAGTCGTCAATGAGACGGCTTCGCGGACGCTAACAATTACCCCGCTAACCGGCGTTACTTTCCGCTTTCGTGGTGGCGGCGCGAGCGCTGCTGTAGATCTCGACACCGAAGGGCAGATGGCCCAGCTACAACGCCGCGGCAGCACGGATGAGTGGTGGGTGTGGGTTTCGTAAGTGAAAGCTCATCAAATTCAACGCCGTGCGTTGTTGCACCGGTTAGTCGTGACACTGTCAGGCGGCACGGTCTCTGCACTGAATGCGGCGGGTACAGCAACGGCACAAATAGCGTTTCGTGACGACGCTAACGTTTATTCAGCACTGAATGGCGGTGCCGACGTCCAGATTAGCGCCGCAACGGACCACACGCGCCCGGCCGACGCATCGCCGGGCGCTTTGCAGATTCGGTACACCAACTTGACCGGCACCGCACTGGCTTCCGGCACGGCATCCGAGGACACCTGGCATTCACTCAGCACAAGCGACTTTGTGCTGATCCAGGAAGACGCGATCGCCGACGCGACACCGGTGAGCTCTACTTTTGATGTCGAGATTCGGGAAGGGACTGGTCCGGTGCTTGCTAGTGCGTCCTACACGCTGACAGCCAACCGGCTGGCGGCTCCATAACAGCGGAGACAAGGATTGATTATGAACGAGACCTTATTGGCGCTTGCGATATTGGCTGGCCTTGGCGCTTTCATGTACTGGCGCCACTCTAAGAACCGCAAGGCACCACGCGGCAAGGGCGCGGGCAATCGTCCGACCACCCCGGACGACAACCAGTGAAGAAGATTCAGTTGAAGTGGGTTGCCATCGGTGCAGCGCTTGGGCTCATTGCCGCCGGCTTCCTGTTGCATGAAGAAGCAAAGGCTGACGTCTTGGGCTTTGGTGGCGGCATGTACAACCAGGGACTTCAAGGCTTCTGCGCACCTGCAGCGGAAATGTACCTCGAAACCGACAACTATTGGCGCTTCGGCATCCTTGCGCACGAGAAAGACCTTTCTTGCCGCTATAAGGATTATGACATCGCCGTCGAACAGAACATCGGTTTCTATGCCGGGAAGTTCTACCCGCTTGGTTGGTTTCGCTTTGGTATCGGCGCCGCGATTTGGGAGCACCAGACCTTCGCGGTCGGCTCCACACCCTGCAGGGGCCATCCGGTTGTGTGTGAACGTGGCGGCCTGCAGATCACAGTATTGCTGAGCGCCGAGGTCGACATCATTCCGTTGTCTCGATGGTTGCCGGGGGATTGGTATCTCGGGATGCGTCATGGCTCCGGCGCCGGAGCGCCCGAACGGAACAAAGGCCACGATTTCGCACCGATGATTGGGTTCCGAGCCAAGCGGTGAATTATTCATTCTCGGGTCGCAGCCTCGACAAACTCGGGGAGCTTGACGAGCGACTGCAGGAAGTACTCTTGGCGGCGATCCGCCTGAAGGACTTCACAATACTCGAGGGTTTCCGGAACGAACAACGCCAGAACGCCCTATTCAACGCGGGCAAATCGAAGCTCCAGTGGCCTGACAGCAAGCACAACTTCTCACCAGCCCTGGCGGTGGACATCGCCCCCTATCCAATCGATTGGGCGAACCTGGCCGAGTTTCGCTACCTAGCAGGTCTATGCGTCGGCATTGCCCACGAAAAGGGAATCGAACTCCGCTGGGGTGGTGACTGGGACCGAGACGGTGCGCTCAGTAACAACCGGTTTAATGACTTGCCTCATTTGGAGATAGTCTTGTGAAGAAACTAGGCAAAGCGCTAAAGCAGGTAATCGGCAGTGTGGCCCCAACGCTTGGCGCGGCTGTTGGCGGACCCTTTGCGGGCGTCGCTATGAAGTTCCTTGCCGACAAGTTCACAGGCGGGGATACCGGGGAGGTCGAGGACTTTCTCTTGGCAGCCAACCCGGAAACGCTAAAGGAACTGAAACTCGCTGAAAAAGAATTTCAGTCACATATGCGCGAACTCGACATTCGCGAGGAAGAGCTCCACGCCGGGGACCGTGATTCCGCGAGGAAGCTGGCCATAGCGCGCGGGATGGAGCCGCAAGTTGTGCTTAGTGTCGTCTTTGTCGTCGGCTATTTCGGGTTGCTCGGTATGCTCATCAGCGGGGTTTGGCAGATCCCCGAGGACCAGGCCGGGCTGTTTGGCCCATTGCTCGGCGTCATGACTGCGGGAGTCATCAAGATTCTGGACTTCTGGTTCGGCTCTAGTGCGGGCAGTAAGAGCAAGACGGCCGCCTTAGCCCGGCAGGCTTCGCAATGAGCAACAACAACGGAATAAAAATCCCCCTGGCGATCGATACCGGAATGTTCGTGGCTGGCCTGATCGTTGCCGTTACGATGTGGACCAATCAAAAGACAATGGCCGAGGACATTAAGGAGATCAAAGAGACTCCGGTCACCGAGGCTAGGGTGGTCAGAATCGAGTCTGAGCTCCAGCACATAAAGGAAAAGCTCGACGACCAGGACGAGAAGCTAGACAAGATCATCGACAAGCTAGAGAGCGACGACGAGTGACCAAGCCACTTGTTGTGGTGGAATGGGACGACGCATGTTGTCACGAAGAGGGGGGCTCGGAGCCCACTCATAAACCCGTTCGCATGGTAACCGCTGGTTGGCTACTGAAAGAAGACGCCAACGGCGTAAGCCTGGCGAGCGGTTACGAAAAAGAAGATCCCGAGTCATGGGACAGCGAGTACTTTATCCCGGCCGGCATGGTCGTCTCGATGAAGACCGTTGGCTAAGCCCTCAGACAACGAGATAACTCACGCCTACGAGGCGGCGAACCTGAATCAAGTTCAGGCGGCGAAGAAGCTTGGAATTGGCCGCTCGACACTGCGGCACCACCTGAAGCGCATCTACGGCGATAACTTCCCCCGGAACGACAAGGGTCACGCCATCCGCGAGAAGTTCAAAGACCCACCCGAGGTCGAAATCCCACCCCTACCCTCTCCCGAAGAAGACCCCGACGTCACCTGGGGGCGAATGGAAAGAGTCTTCGACAGGAACCACAAGGCCGAGCGAGCTCGGGATCTGGTTCCGATTCGGATCAAGACTGACAAGCCCATCGTCATTCACATCTTCGGCGACCTCCATCTCGGCAACTCAGGGACGAACCACCACTTACTGAGGCGACACTCCGAGATCGTTGCCGAGCATCCCCAAGTGTTTGGCATTGGCATCGGCGACCACACGGACAACTGGTTCGGTAAGCTCGCCCACAAGTGGTCGACTATGGAGATCACCGAAGACCAGGAACTCAACCTATTCAAGCATTGGCTAGATATGGTGGAGAGCAAGCTCCTGGCACTCGTGGACGGCAACCACGACATTTGGCCAACCCCCAACTCCGGGGCCATCAGAGAGCTTCTGAGGGGCACCAAACTGTTGTCAGGGCCATGGGTCCGAATCCGGTTCATTCTCGATAACAAGCAGGACTTCATTTTTAGCTGCCACCACAAGGGCAAGGGTTCTTCCGTGGTGAACGATGCCCACGCCGCGATGACGCTCGCGCAGCGGTATTGGCAAGACTCCGACGTCGTGGCCGTAGGCCATCGCCACAAATCGGGCCTGGGCGGCGTGTATCAGCCCACGTTTAACAAAATGAGTTGGGGCATCCAGATCGGCAGCTATAAGCAGGTTGACGATTACGCGGCACGTGGGGCGTTCAGACCGTCCATGAGCTGCCCGAGTGTGTCGATACTACTGAACCCCTCGGGGGGTGCTCACGACCGCGTGGTTCCGTTTTGGAGCCTCGATCGCGCTGTGGCGAACCTCTGACCCCACTGCGTGACTTTTGCGTGACACAGTTATGCACCGTTAGTGCAAGTTATTGTTTGTCCGTGGGCGCCTTGCCCTCTTGCTGTTAGTAAAATCAATTGGTTATGTGTAGAATAGCGCCTTCACACGGCAGAGGTCGCTGGTTCAATCCCAGCATCGCCCACCAAAAGACGTAGTTTCTTCAACACGTTATGCGGGGGTGGTGAGACCCCCGCATTTTTTTCACGCAATTTGCGTGACTTTTGCGTGACTCGTCGGCCGTAATACTGTCGTCTCCTTCCTTTTTGTCAGCCGTTCAACGTACTCAATCATCCGAGCAATGTCGGGCATCGAGTAGTGCGTTGTAATGTCACCGGTTGTATGTCCCAGCAAAGCCTTCCTATCCTCGATCGGCACACCATACGCGCGTAAGCGATGGCCGAACGTGTGACGCAGGTTGTGAACTCCCTTCAGGATCATCGGATCCGTGGGCAGTCCCGCCTTGCGCCATGCTCTTCGCCATGCGGTGTTTTCGATTCCCTTCAGCCGTTCATCCCTATACGTGAAAACCCACGTCCTGTGGTTTCCCCTGCACCGCTCAATGGCTTTCTTCGCCACACTATTGAGCACGACGATACGTTCCTCTCCATTCTTTGTTACTGGTAGAATGAACCCGGAGGTATCGAGCTCGGGCAGCTCTACTTCCATGTCCCACCGAAGCCCGCAAAGCTCGCTTTCGCGGAGTCCAGTGTTAACGTCGAAGTAGCAGGCGTCTTGTAGATGCGCCGGTAACGCAGCAAACAAGGCGTCCTGCTCTGCCCACTGAAGCGGGTAAGGTTTCTTGCTGGGTCCTTTTACCTCTTGGATCAACGGAGCCGAAGGGATCCAGCGCCACACACGTGCGGATAGATTGAGTATCCGGCGAACGCATGCAAGGTCTCGGTTGACCGTTCCGGCTGACCGCGGCCGTGGCCGTTTCGGTTTGCCGTCCTTGTCTATGCCTGGCGCGGGGATCAGCCCGGCCAGCCGCTTGCGCTTGTATTCCGACAGAGCGTCGTTGTCTACGTCAATCATTCGCAAGTCGCCGATGTACGGCTCCAGCAATTGAATGGCGTGGACGTCTCTTCCTATTGACGCATGGCTGCTTTCTTCGAGGTACTTTATTGCACCGTCGATGAATTTCTCTTCTGGTCTGCAGTACTGCGGGAGTCCAGATAATCTTGCAACCTTCCTTCGGAGTATCTCTTCTGCTTCTTCGAGCCGCGGCGTCCTCGTACTTTCCAAGATCCGGATGCCGTTGACTTGCTTGTCGATCCACCAGACGCGCCCTCTCTTCTGAAGCCCTGGGCTTGGTTTGGCCATAGTTCCTCCTTACGAGGGGGGCGCCCACGGACCTGCATATAGTTGTCTAGCCAACGATCCAGCTCAAGCCTGCAGAACCCCCGCCCCTGTTTAGTTATAGGAATTTCAGTGACGTAGGGCCGAACTTCCTTGTTAAATGTCAGAATATCCATACCCATGTAGTGTGGCGCGTCGCGCAACCTAATTATTCGTGGGACCACCGCCGGTCTCCGTCGCTGAAGCTCGACGAGAGTTGTAACCTGTTCGAGAATTGCGTGAATTTCAGGCGGCGCTTGTGACGCCGTTGAGCACCGTTGATCTCGGTTTCGTCGACCTTCGCCTGAAATTGTTGGCCTGAGTTTGCGCAAAATCCGTTGCCCTAACTAGGCGGAGTCCCCGCGCCGGGTGTGCCACGCTCTCGCCGCTGATATTCTCCTTATCATCCCGTGATCAGGACTAGGGTTGGGCGTGTATGCTCGTTCCATGGCTGTCCTTAAATGATGGTCTGCCTTTCTTTTGCCAAGGTTATTGCGGCCGTATGCGTAGTGAGCAGCAATATCTGGGTTCGTAAGGCGATAGTATTTGGCCAGCACGGATGGACGGTCCCAGGACATCACTACAGAATCGTAGTAGTTCGTCGCGCTACTCTTGTAGGTATAGAATTCTGGCCTTACCTGCCTCGCTGCTGAGTCCCATGCGCCGTAATCTGCCGTAATTGCTGCTTCAACGATCTCTCGACCTTTAGAGCGGCTTGCGTTTCTCTGGACAACATTCGAGGTGTCAGTGCGGTACATCTCAGCGACGTTCGCCATTTCGCCAAATAGAAACTGGTAGCCCCTATGGCTGTCTTCCGTACCTATTGACAATAGGCTTTCCCGCAAGAGATTAGAATACGCGTCACGACCGCGTAGCATGTTCAGACAAACTACACATTTTCGCGTCGCCTTACGCGCGATGAGCGCCATCGCCAACTCTTGCATTTCAACGCCAAGTCCGTTGCAGGCATCGACGGACAGCACATCGATCGGCCAGTTGTCCGGCCAGTTCATTAGTACGCCTGAAACTTCTCCGCCTATGGCGTACCGCCCCCCTTTCCTAATTGCCTGCAGCGTGTGCTTGTCTTGTTCTATAGATATTAGGTTTTCGGAGCAGAATCCCTTTTCTATGGCTAATTTTCCCTCTATATCCAATGGTCCGCTCAAATATACGACGAGCGCTTCGCGAGGGTTGTTGGTCCTTTCGAATATTCGGTTCCATGCCCACCGCCGCCAGTCATTCTTTTTCTTGTACCCAAAATCTTTAGTCATCGCTATTCCGGGAAACATAGCTATGCGGTAGTTCCGCCCAATAGTCAGGCGTGAAAGGACCCTCTCGACCAGCCGCCAGAAATATCGGATTGAGACCGTCCACGGTATCGAATGCTCCGAAGTACGCCTTGTGCCCTTTAAGCACAAGGACTTGCTTGCCTATAGCCGGAAGTCGATGGCCCAGGCCCACACCGTGCCATTGAAAAAATCGCTGCTGCATTAACCTCTCCTCTAGTTCGTCATTGTTGCGTTTCAGTATTTCCAGTAGTCGCGGGAGGTCATGTCTGCTTCCCTTGATGTTGATTGTCTGTTGACCCATTGCGTTACCTACGTGGGGTTCGTGCACGATTCCGCCCTAGACCTGTATCCCTACCGCTGAATTTGTCGCGCATCCGGCGATGGTCTTCTATTCGTTGCAGTCGTCGCATTTCAACCCATTGCTCGTTCATTCGTTGAAGTACTTCACCCATCTGTGAGTGTGGCGGCGTTACCAGCCAACGAAAAAATCCTGTTATGTCGTTCCATTTCACAGCGCTTACCGTAGGCGCGAGTTGATATACAAAGACATATTAAAGCCGCCCGTTGATATGTTATTCCGCATCACTCGCGCTCTTTCTCTGCGAAGGTCGCCATTTGAGTTTGATCCCATGCCAGCGCCATACCTTCGTATGTCCGTATCGTTCGCTGAACAGCAGAGGTGAGCCATCGTCTCGAAGAATTCCGGCGCTCCACCAAGGGGTGTGAATCCAAAAATACCACCGGCCAAAAAACAGTAATCGACTAAAGCGATCTATTTGAGGCCCTATTGATACGCTCATCAACTCCCGCTCCTTATCAGTCACGCTCGCCTAGCTTCGGCGCCGCGGGCGCGTAGATTGTTTCCCGGCGCCCCTCTGGGCACTGGTAAATGTATATCGTGACCGCTCCGAATCCCTTTTCGATCCTGGAACCGATGAAGTTACAGCGCTTTTCTAGGTCGTCACGCTCCGACAAATCCGATTTCACCGACGCAACGGCTCCGAGCAACAAAAGGCCTATCAACACAACGAGGGTGCCAGTTATAGCTGCCATACCCCAATCTAAACTATCCCAGTAGCGCATTTCGATCTCCGCATAGAATAGGCTCAGGTTTGCCCGAGCGTTTCGATTTCAGCACGGCTGTGACCACAGCAGCGGCCTTGCCGTCTCGAATCAAGCGTCTTAGTGCGGGACTCATTTTCGCCCGGGCAGTTGCTATTCGCCTTGTCACTGCGACGGCCACCATATTTCCCTTATATGGGCAATGGCGACTATCAGCGTAAAGAAACCGGCAGCGTCAATGCTCCAGCCGGGGCTCATCCCAAATGTTGCTTTAAGTAGCATGTATAACCACGTCCCACCGACATAGCCCCACAAGGTAAAGAAAGGTACTGTTCGCCAACTCCCGCTCACTTTATGCAAATCCCCAATGTAGGTATGTTCTTACCCAATGCGGGTACATCGCGATTCTTGAATTGCGAATGCCGCTCATGAGAGGCGGGGTTCCAATAAATGCGGCGCGTGTTTCTCGCACCACTTCCGATAGAATTCCGCAGGCCGACCAGGGCGCCACTTTTCATGCTCACGCCGCACGGCCGCGTTGTGCTCAGCGTTGCGGAGGTCCCGCTCGAAAGCTTCTTCGCGCGTCTCACCTTCGTACTGGATGCCTGGCGGTGTAACTATGTAAAGCACTTCGCCTTCCTTACTGCGCGGTTTTGTCGGCAAATCCTGCCGAGGAAATCAGCGACCGATCCCGACGGCCTTTCATCCAAAGCCATTGTTCGCACTGCTCGAAAACATCCCCGACGGCCACGGGGGATTCGATGGTCGCCCGGACGCCATTGTCTAGCTCAACTCTGCACTTTGCTGATCGGCTACTAATGAGCCCAGACGTACCACCGTCGCAAACCAGAACCTTGCGCACTAGCCGGTCGTGCCATTCGCAATGGTCCTGTGGCCGATCAACACAACCAATCAGGAGCACAGCTAGCAAACAAAACGTGGGCCTCGTCACTTCCGCGTCACTCCTGCAGCGCTCTTTCCAACTCATAGATCCTGGCGCGCTGTCTGGCCATGATCTCTAGATGTTCCTCGTTGATGCGCGTCGTCTCGGTGCGGGCTTGCTCTAGGTAGATGACGCGGTTCTGCAGTAACCGAAGATCCTCTTCGAGCCCCTGGATGGTCTCGCGTTGCTCGATGTTCTCGTGTTCGAGTTCGTCATTGCGCTCGTTAAGCGCGGTCCAGTCGTTAATTCCCATGGGCGCCCTCGTGCACTTCCGCCAGCACGGCCACTTGCGTTCTAACTTCACCGAGTTTCTTGTCGAGCTCGCGCCGTAGACATTCCCCGCCGTATACCAAAGGCGTCCGTCTGTCGGTCCTACCGCGGCACGTGTAGCACTTCCCGTCCCCGGTGCAGGTGTCCATAGTAAGGCGGACGACTGCGTTCATTCGCTTTCCTGGGGCGGGGTTTGCGCCGCGTCGTTTAGTATCTTGACCAGCTCAGGGAGCCTACCTTTCGGTAGCATTACCCAATCGTGGCCCTGAACAATGAAGCAACGATCCGTTTTGCTGAGCCCGACACGCACACTCAAGTCCTGGTTCTCGTCGGTACACTGAATATCTCCAATGAACCGCATCACCGTTGCGTCTCCAACGCACGGTTCGCGACATCCAGCACGGCGTCGTCTGTGGTGATATGCCGGATGCGTTTCAATGCTCGCCAAAGACCGAATATCTGCTTGTCCAATTGCTCGATCTCGCACCAGGGACACTCGTCCGACTCGTTGTCTTTAAGGTGCTGATCGCATGCGGGGGTTCGATAAGCCACACCGTCAATCATCAGTTCGCCCATCCAATGCGGCGCTTGCTATTTCAGCGCACACGGCAATACCGTGGTCATAGCTAGGGCTTTCCCCGTAATCCACATCGCGTTGCGCGACGATTCTTTGCAACGCCGCCTCTAGTTCTTCGATGCGGTCGGCAGCAAGCTTGTCCTCAATCTCGCCATGCCGGTTGTATTTGTTCCGGAGCCACGGCACCAGATCGTCATGCGTTGGCATTGATTCACTCACCGGAAGCGCCTCTCTGTCCAGGCGGGGGTTCCGGCAAGGGCATCCAATGGGTAACGCCTTTGTCCCTTGCCCACGGGTTCGGCCAGCGCGAGGCGGAATGGTCGCCGATGTAGGTAAGCGCAACCTGCTGACGCTTGGAAAGCCACCACAGCACCCTTTGTCCGGGCTCCGGCAGCCGATCCTCCACGCTGATCCACTCACCCATCGCACTGCTCAGGCGGGGTTCTCATTGGCGGCGCCGGCAGCGGCATCCAATGAGTAACGGCCATCTTTCGGTATCCATCAACCAGAAAGCGGGTTAGGTAGTAGCCGTGATCCACATATTCCCCTTCTCGAACCCAACCGCTAGTGACGCTCCCGAAAATGTATCTGCCTGGTTTGGGTGGTAGCTGATCGCTAATAGGAACCCAAACGGAGTTTTCTCGCGCCACTTGATCTTCCAGTGTTTCAAAATCGAACTCACCCATCGCCGTCTCCATGCGATTCACCGGCCCACTTGCCATGCCATACTTTCGCGCGAACGCCCAGCAACCCGCTGTGTAGTAACGCTTCGGCCATAGGTATGCTGTAGGCGCACAGCACGATTCCGAACGGTGGTTTCGAGGTCTGCCCCTTGGTATTGGCCCCCGGACGGCTTCCCCGCTCGAAGTAGATTCGCCCCCGCAGAAAAAGCAACGCATCGGCGGCGTACATGTATTCCTGCAGGTCGTGGGTTTCCGTCCGCGCTGGCATCAAGGCTATGCCGTTACCGTGCTTGACTAACCGCTCATACCAGCGCCGCTTATCTGAGAACGGTGGATTGAGCCACACCGCACCATGCCAACCGCGCTCGATTGTCTGCCTTCGTCCAATGGGTCCGTGCCGGTACGGTTGAGGGCGGTGAGCCAGGGCTACACGGATCCAGGTCGAAGTCGACGCCCAGCGCTTCGAACAGCCACGACGGTGTGTACCACTCGTCGTTCTCGTTGCTGATGCCGGCGGTTTCGACTAGGGAATGTTGCACTAGCGAACCCCGCCCTTCCCACGCAAAGCACTGAATTTCACTTCAACCTTGACGGGGGCCAGTCGCACGTCGGCGATGGCGGTCTTGATTATCCTAATGGCGTGCCTGGCGTCCGCCCGTGTGTCGTAGACACGTGGCTCGCCGCCGATGCAGTACAGCAGCCCTTCGCTCCGCCCGCTAAGTATCTCGATGCACCAGCGATGACCCTTTGCCTTCCAGTGATTAACCACGAGCGCCGCCTCCACCATGACGGAGGCGCTCTGATTGCATCTGCTTGGCCTCCAGGATCTTGACCGCGTTCGCGCATTCCGTTGCGATCACGTCCCAAACTTGGAAGTCACCATCGATTCCGGATATGCCCTTCCGGCGATGGGCGATGTTTCGGGCGGCCTGAAAGATGCTCATTTCTTCGTAGATATCCATAAGCGTGTCACCCACTATGTTGCGCTTCCAATTCCGCCAACCGTTTCATGTCCTCCAGGGCACCTTCATTCGACGCGTAGAAGTCAGGTATTCGCTCTAGCTTGGGATCGCTTTTGAGATAGATAAGGGAAGCCGCCGCCGCTGTTCCCATAGCAAACTCCAGTGCAGCGCCGCCTTCACCCGCCAAGTGAGTCACCCAGCCTGCTCGGCAATGCGTCGTATCGCAGGTGTGCCAACTGCCCATATCTAGCGCACCTTTTGCGCTCGCCGCCTTGTACACCGTTTGATGGATGTTCTGTATTTTCGGAACGCCGCTGAGGTCTGCGCCGCGGAGGTCTGCGCCGCTGAGGTATGCGCCGCTTTTCACCGCCGCCTCAACCGCTAGCCGCATACTGGCAGTTTCGATAGCGAATATTACGCTGCCACTAAACCTATTCTTGATTTCAAATTTCATCTACCGACCTTCGCCTTCACGAAGCCACGCGCCAACGGTGAGTTGGCAAGCGTCAAGTTCGTCGAGCATTGCTTCCCAGTCCGCAAGCGTCCACGTGCTACGTCCGCCGCTCGCAACATCGAACAGGGCGTCGGAAACCGAGTCGTCGCGCTGCGCCACTCGCCGCACTAGCAAATGCCCATGCTGTTGTAACGTTTCGATTGCTTCGGTCACGACGCGAGTCGTAATTCGTCGACGGCTTTTTCGTAGGCGTCGAGATGCCGGGCGACGTCGTCTTCAGTCCAGTTGAGTCGGTGCATAAACATCCGCCGCTCGCGCGACAGCTTTTCGATCTGCATGTCTTGCTCGGTGAGTTTTCGGCGCGACCCGGTCGGGCAAGTATCGAAATCACTAGTAGTCATGGATAACCCCCATTGTTGGGCGACAGATGAAATTGGTTGAGTTGATCCGAACGGATCGAACCTCGCGGCACTGTTCAGCGATAAGGCGCTCGGTCTGCTTCGCGGTTTGCGAAATCACGGCGCCCAATAGCAGCGTGAACAAGAGAATCTGAAGCACGTGCCGCGGCTTCATCGGGCGTATAATCCGATGACGACAACAACGGAATTTAGCCAATGGCTATGACGAAATGCCGAGAGTGTGGCGCGCCAATATCCGATCAGGCGCCCGCTTGCCCCTCGTGTGGCGTTGTTATCAAGCCCGCCGAGCCGACGGAGGTCCGAGAATCGACGCTGACGCGCAATAGAGGCTGTGGCGATCTGTTGATCATCGCCGTACTGGTGGCTATTGCGCTGCTGGTTTTTGCTGCCCGATAAGCCCATAGGGTCCTCCTATGGGCGATAACGTACAGTAAACTGTACGGGAGTGTCAAGTATTCTGTACGGTTCAGCTAGCCCGCAAGTTTGAATCTGGCGAAATCTATGACCTCTTGGAGCCGTTCGTCCTTATCTTCTTCACTCGCATTCTTGATTATGTCCAAAAGAATTAGGGTTTTCTCATCGGGTTCCGGAGGGGATTCGACCGGCTCCTCTCCAAAAACTAACCACTGGACCCGGACACCCGCCTTAATGGAAAGCCTTATATAATTCTCAGGGTTAGGCTTAGTTGAGCCGTCAAGCCATTGATAGATGGCTGACCTTTTTACCCCAAGGTGTTTGGCTAGCTCTGTCGGCCCCATCCCCGTTCTCTCGACCGCGACCTTAATTCGGCTTTCCGTTTCCAATTCATGCCTCCCGATGATTTGCGATTCCGTACAGTCTGCTGTACAGAGCGGTAAGCATGCTTGACGATTTAGTACAGCATACTGTACGCTCCACCAATGATCAGGAAGGACGAGGCAATCAAGCACTTTGGCGGTGTTACGAAGCTAGCCAAGGCTCTTGATGTCAGCCGAAGCGCGGTGAATCAGTGGGGTGAATTCGTACCTGATGGACGCGCCTATCAGTTGGAGCTGATAACTGGCGGTGAGTTGAAGGCAACACCGTCCCCGGATACGCATGTCGCTTAGCTAGAACCCCGCCCGCGCTAGGCGTGGGTCTTTTTATTGTCTACAGGAGCTTGTCCAACTGTGCCCAACGAAATTGGACTACTGCTCCCCAGTCGTTTCGGGAAGCAATTGAGGACCTTTCGCGTCACCCTGCGATCGGCGGACCAAAAGCACTGGCCTGCTACATCAAGGGGGATGACGACGACCCAGCCGAGGCCGCACGGTGGCTCCAGAGAGCGCTGGACCCAGACCGCCGCGAGGTGTTCTCCGGCGTCCACCTTCAACGCGCGCTCCGCCTGGGGCGCCAGGCGGGCTGTCACATTCTATGGCATTGGCTCTGCGACAAACTGGAGTACCAAGCGTCCGAGCCGAAAGCGGAAGCTTCGCGCAAAGCTCACCTAACACGCCAGCTTGCGCAAACCAAGTTGCGCGAGGCGTACTTGATTGAAGAGCTCGAATCACTTGAGAGAAGTGATTCCGTTGCGCACTTGCGAGCCGCTGGCCGTGAGTAGGCTCTTGCGCCCAATGCATTTCCCCACCCGCGTATGGGAACAGGCAGGCGAAGACGAAAACGGAAAACCGCTTTGGTCGTCAAGGCGCCCTACTCGCGCCGACCACCGCCGTCGACGTGAGTTTGCTGAGAGTTTGGGAATGTCTTACTGGCCTGCACCGATTGTCTAAACGTTTCACATGGAACCGCAGTGGCAATAGACCTGATGGTCAAAGTCTGGGAACACGAAGAGCTTGGTCGGCTCCATACGTTGGTGTTGCTGGCCTTGGCTGACGCTGCTGACTGCCGGACGATCGAAGGCGAGATTGTTGGAGTTAACTGCTACCCGTCTTTAGGACGTGTGGCTAGGCGCGCGCGCTGTTCGCGTCGAACAGTCATGCGCGCCGTCGCCGAGCTGGAAGAGCGCGGTTATATCGAGCGACGTTTGCGCGCTGGTCGAAACACGGATTACACGCTAACCATCGACCGGGGTCGGGCGCTAACTAGTGACACCATGTCACCAGTTGAAGGGGCTGAAAACACCCCAGATACCCCTAAAAACGACCCAAATGGCCCCCAAACTAGTGACGGTGTGTCACCACCAACCACGTCGCGGTCGCGAAATGGGGAAAAACCGGTGACACCGTGTCACCCCACTAGTGACACCCTGTCACCCCTAGCCGATGAACCGGTGACATCCTGTCACGGGGGTGGTGACACTAGGTGTCACGGGGGTGGTGACACAGCTGTGTCACCCGACCCGTCCTTACCCATCCATACCCTCTCCAAGACATCAAACCTTGACGAGGGGAAGCCGCCGGACGATTTGCCCTCGGGGGGCAATCGCCGGCAGGGCAGCGCGAGGTCGGTACGGGAGATCATCAGCGGCTTGAAGGAAAAGCTCGGTGCCTGACCCCACCGCACCGTTCACGGCAAAGGACGTGGCCAACGGAACCGCCCTCAGCGAGAGCCAGGTGCTTGCGGTCATGCGCTGGATTCGGGAACGCGGCTTCCGGATCGTTGCCAAGGGTGGCAGTTCGTCGATGGCGCCCATGGCGGACGTCCGCCGCAACGCTAAGAGCAAGCGGGCGGTTGTCGAATACCACCTCCGGCAAGGCTACTCGCACGGCTACGTGGCAATTCTGCACGGGCTGCCCAAGGCCCAGGTCGAGGCTATCGCCTCGAACCTGGACCCCGCAACGATCAGGACGGCACCGCAAACGTGAACCAGCAAGATCTGCTCTCGGACGTGCCAACGGCTCGCAACACCGACCCCGCGACGTCGCACATCGCCGCGGCTAAGGCGACACGGACGAACCGAGCAGCTCAGCAACACAAAGTCCTGGCGGTGGTGGAGAAGTACCCCAACCGGACGTCTGCCGAAATAGCTGTGCTAGCAGGCATGGAACGCCACATACCGGCCAGGCGTTTGCCGGAGTTGCGACAGGCCGGACTGGTGAAGAATGGCGAACGCCGCGTCTGCACTGCGACGGGCAACCCGTCCATGGTGTGGCGGACGAAATGACATGGGACCGGGATCCAAGCCGACGCTTGCGGATGAAGAACGCTTCCGGGCGCTCAACGAGATGGGCTGCATTGTGTCGATTCTGGAGTTCGGCCAGTGGGGCACCCCGGGCGATATTCACCACGTGCTCTACGGCGGGCGGCGTCACCCCTACGAACCCAACCAGCACACAGTTTGCATTCGTCCTTGGTATCACCGGGGCGTCCCACCGCTCGATCGGTTTGGGAACCGGTACACGGTCAAGCAGGCCAAGCGCCTGTTGGGTCCCAGCATGGCGTTAGAGCCCAGGGAGTTCGTGCGCCGATTTGGGGATGACCGTTACTTGCTGATGGCAACGGCGCAGCTACTCGACGCACTGAAGAAACACGGCGCAACGTCCGTGGTGAATGGCTATGTCTAGACGCCTGGAAGACGCCGAACAACAGGCGGTCATCGACTGGGCGGCCTACCAGCGACTCCCTTGCGGTCGACGAATGTCATCCAGGCTCTTCATGATTCCGAACGGTGCACACCTGGCGGGGAACCTTGAGCAACGGGCTAAGCAGGTAGCGAAGATGAAGCGCCTCGGGTTTCGCAACGGCGTGTCCGACCTGTTTCTTGCATACCCTAGCAATGGGCTGTGTGGCTTGTTCTGTGAGATGAAGAAGCCGGCTGCGGCGTTCCCAGGATCAGCCGCAGTCAAGCGCGCATACTCCCACGAGCAGCGACGTTTCCACCAAGACGTCGAGGACCACTACGCGACCGCGGTTTGTTTTGGATCGGCCGAAGCCATTAAGGCGATCACCGATTACTTGTCCCCACCCGATCGAGCCCGGGCGGTGATAACGGAGCTGGAGCAACGTTTCGGGTCGGCCGCATGATCCCCGAACGGTTGGCAGCAAAGCTACAGGCCCATGGTGTAGACCCCACGGCGCCGCACGGCACCGGAGGCACCCCCGAATGGACAGCCTTCGACGCTGCAATGATGTACACCGCTTACCGAGATCAGCAGGGAGTCCTTTGGCGACTCGATAGGCGCGCCGAGCTCGCCCACCGTTACCGGTGTTGTCGTGATGATTCTGTTTTCTTTGACCTGAAAGCCTGCCTGTTTTACGAGGCAAACGAGCTGGCTCACAGAGAGAAGTGGCCTCGGCTGGTGCTGAGGGCGAAGAAGACAGAAGACGGCCAGTTTTACAAGAGATACCTTGAAGAGCTCGCCGAAATGGCGCTAGTTGAAGACCATTCCTTCGAGGCGTTTAGAAAAGCTAAGGCGTGGGCGAGCTGGATGGGCGTCGGTGAAGTCACATGGCGCAAAGACCTGCAGCCGCGCTACGAGGCGGTTCGCTTCAAGCTGGACGTCTGGTGCGGCATCGCGCACGGACATGCGTGGCGCAAATTGAATGACCATAGCTTAGAAAAATCAGTTGCATAGTCATGCGACACCCCTTAATATTCAAGGTGAGAAGGACTCGCCCTAACCCGGCGGGTCTTTTTTTGGTAAATCCCCCCTAAATCAGAACCTACTGTAGGCCCGCCACTGCGCGGGCCTTTTTTTGCCTGGAGGCGAACCAATGTTCCTGAAGAAAATTTACGAGCCTAAGAGCTTGGCGCAGTGGCGCGAGGCTGGCGAACCTCGGAATAACTTGCCCAACGTCTCGCACGTAAAGGTTCTTAGGGGCAGCTCGAAGTGGCGCGTCAAAGTCCAAATGGTCGAACGCGGCGCTTCCGAGGGCTGGCTGTCGCTGGTTGACGGCGCTCTCGTGATCAAGACAGACAAAGGCGATCTCCGTTACAAGATCGTCAACGGACCCGGTCACTACTGTTGCCACGACGGCGCTCAAGTCGAGTCGACCGCCGAGGGACTGAAGTACATTCAGTTGCACCACAAAGGTGAGAAGAGCCCCGACCCGAACAACCCATCCGGCATTGAGCTGCGCCGGTACTACGAGACTTGCCTGGAGGACTGAACCGATGCCGGATTTTGTATACAACATCTCGTTAGGCCGGGGCGTAGAATTCTACAACCGGATTGACACGAACGACCCCGCGAACGCCGTATTCGTGATTGTCGCTATTGTGACAACGGCGACCGACGCCACACTTCGCGATCTTGACACGTTATCGGCCGTGCTGGCCGATGCGAACACGGCGGAGGCGACGAACACGAACTACGCCCGGATCACGCTCGACGATACGGATCTGACGGCGTTTGCGCCGGATGATGCGAACGACCGAATTGATCTGGATTTCGCCGACCAGACGTGGACGGGCGTCGCAGCGGGCGACAACTGGACTGATCTCGTGGTCTGCTACGACAGCGACAGCGGCGCGGGTACGGACGCCAATATCGTACCCCTAACACAGCACGATTTTGCTGTAACGCCAGACGGCAGTGATATCACCGCCCAGGTGAACAACTTCTTACGCGCCGCCTAGCATGTGGCCGCGTTCGCTTTCAACGTCGCAAAAGGGCGCATAGTAGAGTTCTTCCTATCGTCGTCTGACGGGATCGTAGTTCTACTTGAAGCAGCGGAAGTCGATGCTGTGCTGCAAGACTACGACACGTTGGCGGATTTGCTTGCCGCGGCCGGCAATACCGAAGCGACTGATGGGAGCTATGCCCGGCGAACAGGGGTCGGCGCGACGGTGATTGTCGACGACGTCAATGATCGCGTGGATGTGGATGTAGACGACCAAACGTTCACCGGTCTTTCCGGTAACCCGATAGTGAAAGCCATTGTCGCGTTCGAAGAAGGTCCGTCGGACGCCCAGCGGATTCCGTTTACAGGCCACGACTGGGTGTTCACGCCAGACGGCAGCGATGCAACCATAAGGTTCCCGTAGTGCCCTACCTCCGAGCGACTGAACGCCAGGCGATCACCGCGGGGCTAGGTCTTGCGTCCGAGGTAAGTGCCGCACAGCCGATTACCCAACTCTCGGGGTTGACTCTCGGTGCGCTGGTCACGGACGAACCTACACATTACACGGGCGGGTTCTTCGTTCCGCACGTATCTGGCGATGAGGGGCGAACCGAAACCGTCGAGATATGGGCGGGACTTCAGGGCGGCGCGCTTACCCGCCGCAACAACGCGCATCGGGTGTTTGCTGAGACTGGCGAAGTCGGGGATATAGACGACGGATTCGCCGCTGTCATACCGTTCCTAACGCCAAACACCGCTTACGACTACGAGTTGCGCCACAGTGGGCAAACGTTGGTGTCGGGCTCGTTCTCGACCCGCGCGCTGCCGAGCTTCGGAGCAGCGACCCGGACGGTCAATGTCTCCAATCAAACGCAGCTACAAAATGCGCTGAACGATTTGGAGTATGGCGACGACGTCGTCATCGCGCTGGGGACGATCAACCTCACCGCGACGATGAATATCCCCAATATTGCGGGCACAGCGGCCAATGGACCGGCTCGAATCCGCGGTGTGTCGCGCGAAGGTACGACGCTCAACGCCGGCAACGTGGCAGACCGGCATATCTTCGAGATCTCGGGCGTCGCCGACAGCATCATCTTCGAGGACATGACGTGGGAGGATACCGGCACCAGCGCTGCCGGCCTACGAGCCACGGCCGACACGGACGACATCTGTGTTCGTCGAATTACTGGGACTGGGCTCTATCATTTCATCCGCGCCAACGATCGCGGTGACGAGCACACCCGGTGGACGGTCCACCAGAACCGTGTCCAGGGCGACGTACCGTGGTCAACCATCGCGTTTCCGATTGACGCCTACTGGGCGAACTACGGCATCGCACTCATTGGGCAAGGCCACGACATAGGGTGGAACACCCTAGCGGGTTATGGCGATTCGTTTACCACAGAAGCACTTGGCGGTGGTGAGCCGACGTTTAGGACGCTCAGTAACTACTACCATCACAACGTCATTCCCTGGGGCGCCGACGACGGTTTCGAACTGGACGAGTCGCGGCGTAATGTCTTGGTGTACCGCTGTAGAGTGTTCAACAATGCCAACGTTCTGAGCAGTCAGGCGACATTCGGCGGCCCGATTTACGTGGTTGAGACCATCGGGTGGAACCTTCTCAACACGCCGTACAAGCTGAAGGCCGATGTCAACGACTACATCTACGGCATTGTCCTTTACAACAACCTGACCCAGGCCACAGCGGACAACAAGGGTAACCCGCTCGCGTCGCCGGACTTCCACAACAATGGCGGCGAGGCGTGGGCCAATGTGGCCGAAGGCGCCCATCGAGGTTGTGATTGGCGCAACCTGATCATGCTCGGGAACACTCGGGCTCCTGGTTTGCGGACGCCGACTTACTTCTCCGACGTGAGCGGCGACCTACCAAACGCCGACAACATCTTTGATCGCCTTGGCTTCTGGCCGGACGGCGATACCCGATTCGGCACGACTTACGATGACATGGCGGCCTATGCTGCCGCCGAGAGCCACGTTGCGAACCGAACCGAAGGCTCGGGCATCAACGGCAGCAACCAGTTCACCGACTTTGTTGACGCGCTATTGCTAGAAGAGTGGACTGACGCCGCAGAACCGGCGCTGGATCAATCCACGAACCTGCCGGACTTAGCGCACTCGGGTACGAGCGTATTCGATAACCCGGGCAGCGGCGAAACGATTCAGGGGTGGATAACCCACGACTATCTCGGGCCTGTGGACCCGATGTTCGAGGCCGGCGATCGGTTCAGTCCGATAGAAGCCCTGAACGAGACGAATGTCCCGGTGGGCGTGTGGACCAATGTCACATCCTCACTCGGAGCCAATCTTGACCTTGACGGCGGGTTCTCGGCGTTCTCTGGCGGTTGGTACGACTCCGACCGTCATCGATGGTATGGGTTCGGCGGTGGCCACAACGACTACGGTGGCGACGAAGCGCCTTATCTGGACCTGAACACCTTCCGATGGGTGTTGCCGTACATCAGCATCGCCGATATTGATGGGCGCACCCAGCCGCATGGTTCTAACCAGGCGGCGATGGATACGCTCTACGAGGCGCAGTACTCCGCAGGCGGGTCGGTTGATGGGTTGGTCCGTGTGCCGGGCTTCTCGCATGACCGCCCAATGTCCCGTCACTCCTACGACGGCATGGCTCACGTCCCGGGTTGGGGCGGGTTCATGACCGGCGGTTATGTGTGGGAGGCGAACTACGACAACTCGCCGGAAGATGCGTGGCGTTATAACCCGGACAACGAACTGGGTAACGGCGAGGGTTGGGAATACTTGGGTGTCCCAGACTGGGGCAACCCCGATGCTGGCTTGCAGTCGGTGTTCTACAACGACGAGTACGACCATCTGTACGTCATGTCGAACGGCACGCTGTATCGCCGAAATTACAACACGGGCGTCGACACCGTGGTTAGCGCGACCGGGTCGCCTAATGCGGTCACCGAAACGACCATGACTTACGACCGAACGCGCAATGTGGCGTATCGGTTGGGGCATTGGCAGTCCAACGCGACGAGCCGGCTCTTCCAAGAGTTCGATTTTTCGTCGCAGACTGCCGGGACGTGGAATGCCCTTGCGGGCTGTCCGTCCGATATGCTCGGCCCAGGTCTCGAGTATGTCGAGCGCTATGATCGAGTGTTCGCGCTGGGCGATCAGAACTCGCGGGTTTACGTCTACAACCCGAATACCGATACGTGGGATTCGACCCAGGCTACTGGCGCGCCGGGCAATAGCAGAACATCGCTATTCAATCGGTTCTTCTTTGACCCGGTTAACCAGGTCTTCTTGTTCATCAACATTTACCCGACACAGACGTATCCGGGCACATGGGAGGTATGGGCGTGGCGCTACGCGGCATTCGAATAGGGTTGGTGTTGGCGTTGGTTTGCCAACCCGCCGTCGCAGACTTCGACATTGACCCGATACTTCCCTGGGAAAGCCCAGGGACTTCACCGGGTGCCGAAATTCAGGACAGAACGTCACGGCCGGGTTACGACATTCAGATCCAGTTCGTTATTGACTCGGGCGAGATGGCTCAGGTTGGCAACCAGCTCGGGTACAGCTGCAATCAGTACTTGGCGTTGGGTAGTTTTCTGCTGGACGCACATAGCAACCAGGCTGGTGGGAACGTCACCATCTCCGTGGGCCCTAACGGGCAAGTGTGTTTTGTGGACGAGTATTCCGAGTGGACGTCATCCAATTTCCAGTTCACGGGCGTTCCGTTTGATCAGGCGGTAAGCCTTGATGCGCTAAAAGTCGGCAATCAAGTCTCTGTGACCGTGAACGGCCAGACCATCACACGCACTGTGCCAGCTGCGAATTATAGTGGCGGTAACAACGGGATAGGCATAGGTCGTGAGGTCAATAGCTATCACGGCTCAAACCAGACGAATAGCTTCCCTGGCACCATTTGTTCGGTCAGCTACAACGGCACTGCCGTAGACACGAATGATGCCGGATTGCTCACAGGCCCGGCGAGCAAGCGGCGCATAGGGCCGAGCCTGTGCGGCCCAGCGCCTCCACCCCCGCCACCCCCACCGCCGACACCATGTGAAACATACGGACAGAACAGCGTGGAGTGTGCGTGCTACGAAACGCCCCACCCAGCTTGCGATGTCTGCGCGCCATAAACCGTTCATCATCTTTGCCCATCCACGGACGGGCACCAAGATGCTGTGCTCCGGGCTCATGGATCATCCGCAGATCCCGCGAGTGATCCATGAGTTCAAGGATAAGGGCGAGTCTGTCTTTCGAGAGACAGGGGCGGCACTGATCAATCCGCACTGGTTGGATGATTGGATGTTGGCTGAAGATATTGTGCGGTTTCATATGTACCGTGAAGATCAGATCGCAGGCGCCATTAGTTTGGCGTTTTTGCAGTACTCGTTCCCTGATAACACGGTTGATATTCCCAAGTGGTGGGTAGACGAAAAAGCCGCAGAGCGCCAGGAGTGGGATGACAAAGTCGCGGCGCTGGTCGATTGGTCGTTTAGCTACGAGTCCATGACCCGGGGGGCCATGATCGATACGTTACCGACAGACTTTACAGATCGAATATTCGACATGATCGGGCTCCCGCCGCACACATGCCAGATCGCCATGAAGCCGCGAACGCGGCCAATGCGCCCTAAGAACTTGGACGAGCTGTATGACCGATAAGCCCTTCAGCTCCAGGATCAGCGACGTCTTTGATGCGACGGTGAAGCTGAGTGGTATGCAGCGGTCGAGTGAAATCCCTGTTCCTGATGACTCAACGTTATTTCAGTTGGTTCTAGAAAGGCTGCCCCTTGCGAATGATGTGATTGACCGCAAAGGCAAGGAGTACAAGGACATGACCCGCGCTGAGCTGAAAGCGGTAGAAATTGCGGACATGGATGCTTACGTGACGGTTGGTCGGGAAACGATCTATTGCGGCGGTGGAGGGTTTAGAGGGGGGCGGCATATGAATACATCAGATCGCCCCATCCAAGAAGCGCTATGGATTGTGGTAGGGCCTAATAAGTTACCCCCGGGACGGGGGCGGACGCTTCGGGTTGAGATTAAGGCCAAGATACCTCTGACCTTGGTGTGCGCGGTGGACTTCAACTAATGGCAGCGTTTGGCGGGTCATCATCGGATTCTGGGGCGTCACTGACCACCCAAAGAACCGGGAATATCAACGTCACCGGCACCGACTTGGTGTTGGTGTGCGGCACTTCCGAGGATGAAAACAGCACGGCAACCGTTACTGCCGCGTGGGACCCAGACGGTAACGATGAGGCTCTGACCAGCATCATTGCGAGTACGTCGGCAAACCAGGGCGGTTACTGGGGTGCGACGTTGTTTGGCCTAGACGACCCTACCGCCGCGAACGCGCCGGTTGAAGTGGTGTACACGGATACCATGTTTGCGATCACGGTACTTGCGTCATTCTTTACTGCGGCGGATTCTACAGCGGACGCCGGGCGGGATGAGAACACAACCAGCCCGAGCGTGACGGTCGCTAATGTTGGTAGTGATGACATGGTGGTGGACTTTCTTGTGAGCGCCACTGGCGGTGACGCTGTTACCATCGGCGAATTCCAGACTCAACGAGAAACCCAAGACCCGGCTAGCGATAATTACATGACCGCATTCATGTCGACCCAAGAGGGGGCGGACGGCGGCGTGATGAGCTGGACGGGTGTTGACAACTCTTCTGGCGGAGCCATTTTGCTAGCGTGCCGCGTGACCGATGCGGGTGGCGGGGGCATAAGTCAAGTGATTGGCTTGGTCACGGAGACGGATTCGGTCCCCACCGCGATGGGGACCGCAAAGGCCACGGATGCAGCCCTAGCGACCGAGACGGACACCGCGGCCGCGCTCTCGGCCTTGAAGGAACTGGGAATCAGTTTTCCGTCCGAGGCCGATTCGGCGCAAGGATTTTCGGGTAGTAAAGCGCTGGCGGTGGTGCTAGCGCAGGAAGCCGATTCTGCGTTGGCGATTACAACCGGCCCTCTGGCCGGGACTGTTAATCCGGCACAAGAAACCGACACGTCGCAGTCTGTGTTGCGGGAGAAGACAACCTCGCTCGGAGCTGCCCAAGAGTCCGATAGTTCGCTGGCTATTGGCAGATTCAAACTAACGTTGCTTGGGTTTCCGGCAACCTCAGATAGTGCCATTGCTCTTGCGCCAGAGAAGACCTTAGACGCCGAGCAAGTTCCGGAAAGCAATATTGCGCTGCCGATCCAGAGCCTTAAGTCGCGGCTGCTGGGTTTGGTTTCAGAGGCCGATTCGGCTCTAGTGCTGACTCCGGCTAATGGTCTACTTGTTGGCACAGCAACCGAAAGTCAGAATGCATTAGCAATTACGAGCGCCAAAGACTTGCTTATCGGTGCCGCGTCGGAGACTGACTCCGCGTTAGGGCTTGGAACGGGCGTCGGTATCCTAGTCGGCCTCGCTAGTGAGGCCAACCAAGCGCAAGCGCTTGCGATCGATAAGGCGATTCCGTTGCAACCAGCAACAGAGTCGGACATCGCGCTGTTAATGCAGACACCACTTTCCAGCCTGATTGGCCAGGCTTTGGAAAACGATACGGCGTTGCTTATTACGCCGGCCGGGGTTGAAACCCTCAGGACGATCGTTCTGCTCCAAGGCACGAAGACGGATGCAATCGAACTTGAAGGGAGAATGAATTGACCGTGAGATTCGAGCCCCAAAACTTCGAAATGTTCTCGGGCGATAGCGAGATATTGCGGTTCACGGTGACTGACGATAGCGGTATGGCGCAATCATTGGCGTCAATAGTGAGCGCCCGTTTTGCCCTCGCCGCTTCCAGTCGCTCGCCAACGCTGGCGACTAAGTCCCTCGGATCGGGGATTACAGTAACAGACGCAGCCAACGGGCTGGTCGAGGTGGAACTGGACCCGTCGGATACGGCGGACATTTCTGGTGGTAGGCGTTCTGCGGATCGGCCTGGCCGTGAGTATTATCACGAGCTCGAACTCACCGATTCGTCGGGTAACGTCAGCACGGTTGCTTATGGTTGGGTTACCGTGCTTCGGGACTTGCAAGCTTGAGGCTAACGCTCTCGACGACTGTTAAGGCGTCGGTAGCAAAGCTGAACCGTATTGAACGGCGACAGATTCCGTTCGCCACATCGAGGGCGCTGAATGACTTGGCGTTCGAATATCGTAAGCATGTCATCGAACGTGTTTGGCCCAGGTCTGTGAATGTGAAGCAGCGCAACTTTGCAAGGGCGGCTTTTCGTGTAGAGAAGTCGAACAAGCAGCGCCTTCGATCGGCGGTGTTTGATTCGCTGAACCGTGCATTCTTGCCACGGCAGATAACGGGCGGCATCAAGACGCCGTTCTCTAGCAGTAAGCTTGCCATCCCTACTCGCCACGCTTTAACAGCGTCGGGGCGAATCAAGAAGGCGGCTCGGTTGGCGAATGCGGTTAACGTGTTCCGTGCAACGATCAACGGACAGGACGGCATATGGCAGCGCCATGGCCGTGGTCGACGTAACGTCAGACTGCTCTATGTATTGGCCGACAGCGCATCCGTTCCGAAAGCTTTCCCTTTCTACAGGGCCGGCGAACGCTTCGCATTGAGACGCTTCTCTCGGATGTATGACAAACGATTGAGGCAGGCCCTAGCGACTGCTAGGTGAGCTCGAAGCAGGTATCACTGATGATAGTGCCGCGACTTATACGAATGGCGAGCTGTGTCATTGATTTTGCGGGTCCTTCCCAGGTGTTTTGCCTGCGGGTCACGCGCAC
>FUIF01017441.1_pt1 | contig 40236 bp, 53 predicted proteins | sample 1003461 | NCBI WGS metagenome assembly FUIF01 (sample SAMEA80401918, study PRJEB19352) | marine metagenome
GCGACCAAGGCGCGTATCTTGGCTGGCATGTGCGAGCGCCGAACCGTGCGGTGGGATCCTGCCTGCAAGTGCGGTCTCGACGAACCGATTGCGGCCACCGTCCTGGATCCCTTCACGGGTTCCGGCACGACCGGACTCGCGGCCGCCTGCCTGGGCCGCAGCTTCGTCGGGGTCGAAATCAAGCCGGAGTACGCCGAGATGGCGCGGGCCCGCATCGACGAAGGGCGCCCGAGGCTTTTGGAGACGACATGGATCGAATAAATGCGGACGCGTACGACGAGGAAGTCGATCTCGACGCCAAGGCGTTGGTGCGGGAGGTTCAGGCCGCCGTGCAGGAGAGGTGGAGCGTGGAGCCGCACACCCCGAAAGGGGCTGCCATGACCGTGATCGCGTTGGCCCGCTTAGTGGTTAGGACTCGGCGCGAGCGAGACGCGTCTCGGGACTAACTCGAGGTGGCGCGCGCCCCGTTCGACTGTCGTCTCCCCGATGGAAAGCCGGCCAGGTGCAAGGGCCCGAAGGGGAAGCGGCTGTGTCGGTGGTGCGGGACCGAGGTGACGCCGCCGCGCCGGAGCTGGTGCTCGGACAAGTGCGTGCAGGAGTTTCGCGAGGAGACCGACCCTGGTCTGCGTCGTTACCTGACGTTCGAGCGCGACAAGGGTGTCTGCCAGCTGTGCAGCCGTGACGTGGGCGCTCTCGAGAAGTGGGTCGGCCTCTCGCTGAAGGCCCCCCGCGAGAGGCCCTACGGGTTCGAGCGGCGCAAGATGCGCTTCCTTCGTCGCCGCGGCCTGATCGGGGCCCAGGGCCAGCTCTACGACTGCGACCACATCGTGCCGCGCGTCGAGGGCGGCACCGACAAGCGCGACAATCTTCGAACGCTCTGCGTGCCCTGCCATAAACGGGTCACGCGCGAGCTTGCTGGCCGCCGATCGAAGAGGGCACGCACGCGCGCCGACGACATCGAGGCCCGGATCCAGGCTCGACAACGCTTCCCCTCGATCGCTGAGCGAGATCTCCCTTGACGACTCGGTGGTACGAAGAGGGCCGCTTCAGCTTCGCGGACACGACGGCGGCCACACTCCGGGACGAGCTTCGGTTGGTGGGGCCCGTGCGGAAGACCTGCCTCAGCGACCCGGTGTCGGTAGCGGACTATCGCCGTAACGCCGCGACCGTCTACGTTCGGCTCTGGCAGCACGACCCGAGCACCCGGCCCACGTGGTACTTGTGGCTCCAAGCCTGCATGGGCATACCGGGTCTGCAGCTCTGCGAGCTGACGAAGGACGAGTTGGTCCGGGTGATCGACCTCTGCCGAGCCGCGCGCAAAGAGCAACTCCGAAGGGCGAAGCGGTGATCCGCCTCCGCATCGTCGAGCACGGCGGCTTCGAGTGGATGCGGATCTACGACGGCGGCCGGTTGGTCGCGCACTTCGTTCGGTGGTTGCGCGCCGTCGAGCAGGCGAAGCGCGACGGGCTTGACCCCGACGAGGTCGTGGTTTGGCGGGAGATCGACGAGCCTCGTCGTCGGCGCGCGCGGTAGACTCCCGGGCGTGAGCCTCTGGCGGAAAGAGGATCCGGTCATCCAGGACGGGGTCGTCGTTGCGGGCGGGATGTTCGAGCACCAGCGCACCTGGTGGGATCTCCCGAACTTCGTGCGGCTGCTCGTGACCGGGTTCGGCGGTGGCAAGACTCAGATCCTGTGCAAGCGCGCGATCGCGCTCGCGCTCCACAACGCGCCGGCCCCGTCCGCGATCGTGTCGCCCAGCTACTCGTTCGCGCGTGACACCACGGTCCGGACCACCGAGGAGCTCCTGTACGGCAAGTCGAGTCTGATCCAGGGCTTCAGCTACTCGTACACGAAGAGCGAGCACACCTTCTACATCTCGTACGGGCACCTGCGTGCTCGCGTGATCGTCTACTCCGGCGAGGACCCGGACCGACTGCGTGGATTCAACCTCGGCGCGGTCTGCATCGACGAGCCGTTCATCCAGGAAGAGGCCGTGCTGAAAGCGATGGTGGCCCGCATCCGTCACCCCGCGGCTCGCCGGCGCGAGCTCAACTGCAACGGCACGCCCGAGTCTCTCAATTGGGGCTACGAGCTCGCCCACGGCAAGCTCAACAAGGTCTACGACGTCGGGATGGTGCAGGCCGACACGGGTGCGAATCGCGCACTCGGGACCGAGTACCGGGAGAACCTGGTTGGTCAGTTCGCCGCGAAGGAGCGCGACGCGTACGTGCACGGCAAGTTCGTCAACCTCGCCACCGGGTTGGTCTACTACGCCTTCCTGCCCGAGCGCAACGTGCGCGACCTCCCGATGCCGACCACGGGCACGTTCCGGCTTGGGGCCGGGATGGACTTCGGGTCGGCACGCAAGTACGCATCGATGGCGTCGGTGGTGTTCTGGCACGACGAGCACCGGATCCACGTCTTTGACGAACACGAGCAGGCCAACTCCGACACGCCCTACATGTGCGGGACCCTGCGGGATCTCTACGTGGACCCGCGTCTCGATGCGCCCCCGGGTGAGCCCGGCCGCCTCATCGACATCTACCCGGATGCGTCGGGCAACAACCGGCAGTCGAGCTCGGGCGCGACCGACTTCGATGCGATCCACGAGGCCGGCTTCGACGTCAACGCGCGCAGCAAGAACCCCGAGCGGCGCGACCGGTACAACCGCATGAATCTCCTCCTCGAGCAGGGCCGCCTGACCTTTTCGCCCGCGTGCGAGACCCTGGTGCGCTACCTCGGCTCCTACAATCACGACGAGATGCACAAGCAGAAGCAGATGAGCCACCTCCTGGACGCGATCGGCTACGCGGTGTACTACCTGTTCCCGCCGGAGGGGTCCGGAATCACGGTTGCGGAGGTGATGTAGCGTGCGCCTGAACCTATTGCGCGGCATGTTCAACCGGGCCAAGGACGACGACGTCGTCCAGAGCACGGCGCCCGGCTACGACCGGATGGCGGCTCTGTGGCGCCTGATCAACGCGCTGAAGTCCGGCACTGAGGGCATGCGGGACCAGGCGGGCGCCCAGCACGGCAACCAGGACCCGAACGAGTTCTTGCCGCGCCAGCCGAAGGAACCCCTGGACGAGTACCGGCGTCGCGTCGCGATGTCGTACCTGCACCCGGGCTTCACCGGCGCCGTCAACCGCATCTCGTCCAAGGCCTTTGCCGAGAAGGTCGTGGTGCAGAACCAGGAGAGTCTCTCGCCGCGGCTGCAGGAGATGCTGACCAACACGGACGGGCGCGGCAAAACGATCCACTCGCTGGGTCGCGAGCTCGTCCAAGATGGTTGGGAGCGTGGGCTGTTTCACCTCGGCGTCGACATGCCCCGCAAGGTCTCGGCGCCGACGTCGCGCTCCGGCCCGACCCGGCTCGACGAGCTCAACATGATGCCGCGCATGCTCCGCATCGAGCCCGACCGGTTGTTCAACTGGCCCCACACGATCGACGAAGAAGGGCACGTGCACCTGCAGAGCGTGCGGTTCAGCGAGGTCGGCACCGTCCTTCGTGGCAGCTACGTCATGAAGGAGGTGCAGCGGATTCGGGTCTGGAACTCGAACGGGACCTGGGAGCTGCACGAACAAGTCGAGGGGGCGAAGCGCCAGGACGAGTTCCGCATGATCTCGTCCGGGACGTTCTCGTACGGCGAAGGCATCCCGCTCGTGACCGGCTACTTCAACCAGGTCGGATTCATGGAGGCGGTCTCGCCCTTCATGCACGTGGCCTGGCTCAACCTCGCGCACTGGCAGAGCTCGAGCCGGCAACGCTACCTGCTCGAGTTCGCCCGGCTCCCGTTCCTGTTCGGCTCGGGTTGGTCTAAGCGTGAGCGCGAACAGGGCGTGACGGTCTCGGCCAACAAGGCCAACCTGACCGAGTCGAAGGAAGCCAAGCTCTCCGTGATCGAACACGAGGGTGCCGCGATCCAGGCCGGCCAGAAGGATCTCGACGACCTCGAGCGCCGCATGGACACCGAAGGGCTGCGCCCGATGGAGACAAAGGGCGGTGCTCCCACGGCGGCCGCGCGCTGGCTCAGCGAGGCGGGCGTCCAGAGCGACGCGCAGAGCAACGTTCGCGAGGTTGAAGATCGGCTCACTGACGGCATCCGGATGGCTGGCGTCTGGATCGGCGAGAAGGTGCCGGAGGACGTCAGGGTCAAGATCCCGGCCGACATGCTGATCCGGCGCGCCGCCGAGGACATGCCGACCATCCTGGAAGCGCACAGCCAGGGCGCGCTGGATGCCGAAGAAGTCCTGATCGAGATGAAGGAGCGCGGCATCCTGCGCGAGAGCGCGGACGTGCAGGCGATCCTGAAGCGGATCGAGGAGCAGGGTCCGGACGAGGAGACTATGCGGGCCTTGGCGAACGCGATGCCGGAGCCGGCGTCACCGGTCCCGAACGACGCTGCTGCGGCCGCTTCAGCCTGATGCCGGCCGCCGAGGATTGCCGGTACAGCGTCTGCGAGAAGATCTGCTGGGGCGTCCTGTACGGCTCGGCCATCTTGGTCGTGGTGGGCAAGGCTGTGATTTGGGCTCTGGGGTAGAATCCCGGCATGACCGACCAGGACGTGCTTTACCGAATGTGCTTCGACGGGCTTGGTAGCGCTCAGCCCGTGCTGCACACGACCCCGGAAGCCGCGCTCGCCGCAGCGAAGCGACAGCACGCGACGTTGATGCGGGCCGGCATGAAGCGCCCCGGCGAGGCGAGGCTGCTCACCTACACCCGCACCCGCACGAGCAAGCCGATGTCGGTGATGGAGCTGCAGGACGATGACATCCAGCGAGCCGCCGGTGGCTGAGCAGGACTCGTACGTGATGTCGAGCCAGGATTTCGACGACTACTTGTACGCCGACATCCTGAGCCGGGTCGATCGAGTCGCACGCACGGTGAACCCTGGGGATCTTGATTCGGCCAAGCTGACGGCGGCGCGCATCCTCGATCAGGTGTTCCCGCGGAAATCCAACACGCTATTCGTCGACGAGGTCGATCTTGTCTCTCCCTACGATTGACCTCGAGCAGTGGAAGGAGGTTCGGTTCCGGCTCAACGAGGGCGCCCTCCGGAGCGGCAAGAGCGAGGCGTTTCGGGCGCGCATCATGAACGCTTCGGTGAACGCGGTCGCAGAATCGTTCAATCGCCAGCTTGCGTTCGGCCTCTTCCCTCCCGGCAGCAATACGCTCATGCTCGAGGAGTTCGAGTGCCCGGCCTGCGCGGACGCGGGCTGCGTCGGCAAGTGCATCATGACGTGTAGGGCGAAGTTCGCTGAACGCTCGCCACCCTTTCCCGGCATCCCTCTCGCAACAGACAGGACGAGACAGCAATGGAAGTGATCAGGTTCGACGAGTGCAACGTCAACATGGGACCGCCCGATGGCATGACCGAGGAGGAGGTCGAGACGATCCCGGTCCACGTCGGCAAGTTCGAGAACGGGATGCCGTGCACGACGGTGTGTCTCAAGCTGTCCGATGCGGAGCTGGCGGAGGTGCAGCGCACCGGTGTAGTCTGGTTGCAGCTGATGACGCCCCGCATGCCCCCGATCTACATGTCGGTCCTGAAGCCCTTCGAGGAACCGCAGCCAGAGAAAGCGCCGGCGTGCGGTTCGCTCGTGATGCCGGAGGCGGGCGCGCCGTTCCACTGTGGCGACGCCGGTACCGCGGATGGCGAGGTCCGGCTCTGCGATCCCTGCAAGGCGAGGCAGCCTGGTGGTGGGTGACGCCACCCGCGTCGAGCTCGAGCGGGGCCCGGACGGCAAGAATCCGGAGCCGGGGCAGTGGTCGGATTGGGGTGGCGGGATCGTGATCGCGTGTCCGCAGTGTCGGCGCGTCTCGACGCTCGATCACGCCATCGACGAAGACGGCAACGTCAACCCGAGCGTGGTCCACACTCCATGCGGCTGGCACGTCTGGGTGAAGCTCAAGGGCTGGACGCGTGGCGCGATGGAGCCGCGAACACCATGACGCCGCAGCCGGAAGAGATGTCGGCGGCTCTGTGGCGCAACCTCGCCGGCCTCCTAATGCACAAGATGAACCTGGCCGAGATCGAGTTCTCGCTCGGCGACGTCGACCAGCTCAACGCCGACAAGCTCGCGATCGTGGCGGACCAGTCCGGGCCGGATACGGTGCGGCTCCGGCTGATGCCGCTCGAGGAAGCCGAGGCGTTGCCGGAGGCGGTCCCGATCCAAGACAGTGATGGCGGTAAATGACGATCTCCTCGATCGCGCCATCAGGCACGCGATCCTGATCGAGCGGCTGACCGTTGGCGAGATCCTTCGCCAGGTCGGCTTTCTGAACCGTGAGGTCTTCCCGTCCATCGTGGACGTCACGCTGCGCGGCACCGACCAGCTCGTCTCGCGTGGCCTGAAGGGGATGCGGACCGAGCGATTCCGTTCGATGGTGCGCCGCATCGCCGAGATCAGCCAGGTCGGGTACCGCCAGTTCCACCAGCGACTCGCGGCTGTCCTGGATGATCTCTCCAAGTCGGAAGGGGCCTGGCAGGCCCGCGCCATCAGGGTCGAGCTGCCCGGCGCAGTCCCGGATGGCCTGATCGTCCCGCCCACCGGTGACGAGCTGCGTGCGATCCGGCGCTCGCTTCCGTTCCGGGGTCGCGTCCTGCGCGAGTGGGCGGCCAAGCTCGACGTCGATACCAGGGCGGCCGCCATGGGGGCGATCCGGGAAGGCATGATGGCGCGCGAATCAGCGTCGGAGATCGTGCGGCGACTGCGGGGCACGCGGGCGGCCAGCTTCCGCGATGGCATCCTGAAGAAGGCCCGGGCGGATGCCGCCATGGTGGTCCGGACGTCCATGAACCACGTCGCGGCGCGCGCGCACGAGGCGGTCTACCGGGCCAACTCCGATTTGATCACGGCCGTGCAATGGGTTTCCGTCATCGATGCGCGCACCAGCGTGACCTGTAACGCGCTCGACGGTCAGAGCTGGCCGGTCGATCGAGGCCCGAGACCGCCCGCGCACCCGAACTGCCGTTCGACCACGGTGCCCGTCATGGCCGGGTTCGAAGAGTTCGGGCTCCGGAATCCGGACGAGGCGACCCGGGCCACCCTGGATGGCGAAGTGCCGGCCTCGAAGACGGCCGAGGATGTGCTGCGATCCATGTCGCGCGCTCGCCAGGATCTGATCCTGGGCAAGGGCCGTGCGGACGTGTTCCGGCGCGGAGTGGTCCCGTTCGAGAAGTTCATCACGAGGCAGCTCAAGCCGTTGACGGTGCGGGAGCTCGAGGCGCTGGAGCTCAGGCTCGAAGCCGCGTAGAGTGGCGCGCCGCCCGGAAGGCGGCCAGAGGGTACGCGGCGAGCTGCGATCGAGCGAACCGCTATCGACCTTCTGGTGCGCGCCGGCACGACAGCCATGAAGTTCGTCATCAAGGCCCTGCACGCCGGGACACCGGTCAAGAACGTGGCGTTCGTGGTCCCGGCCCGGACGGTCTTGACTGAGGCCCCGGGTTGCTTCAAGCAAGCGCTGGCGGCCCTCGCGGGCGCACTCGCAGACGGCCGGTATCGGCTGAAGGCCTGCACCTACGACGCCACCGTGGACGGCGAACCGTGCGAGCTCCCCGACGACTTTCCGGCCCTGATCGCGAAGGCCGCGGAGGTTCACCTGGTCGCGATGACCCTGTACGACTCGGAACCCTGGCAGGCCGTGATGGGATGAAGCTGCTCTCACACGAACAGGTTGGCGCCCTTCGGCGCGCGTTGCTGCTACCATGGTCGTGCCGATGGAACGCGTGGGTTCGGGACTGGACGGCGAAGCTCTTCTGAGATCCCTCGGGATCTACGCCTGCGCGTTCATCCTGCTGGCCAGCTGCACCTTCCTGGGGATCCGGTGGTCGGGGAACTTCGGCGCCAACCAAGGCTTCGTCGGCAAGGACGTCGACGGCGACCCCAGCGGGACAGTGTTGGGGTTCTGGCTCACGGCCGAACCCGAGGTGCAGAAGGTCGAGCAGGTGGGGACGGTCCGGCTCGAGTGGCCGAAGGAGTTGCCACCGGTTGAAGTCGAAATCGACTGGCCGCCTGCGCCGCCGACCCCGACCCCGACCGTGGCTCCTGTCGAGGTCACGATCCACGACGCGCCGGCCGTGCCTGCTCCCGCGATCGAGGAGGACTCGAAGCTCAGCATCGGGGACGAGGTCGGGAAGGTCGGCGAGGCCGCGCGCGAATCGGGCTGGTGGGGACTCGCGTGGTTGCTCGTGTTGGGCCCGTGCGGGCTGGTCGGGATCTGGCTTTGGCGGCGTCGCGGCTCGACCACGCCTTGCCCTTGAACGGCATCGCTCGCTACGATTCCGAGATCTCCTCCTTCTGGAGCTGCTAAACCTCGCGGCCGGGCCGGGGTGGGCGACGCCGAGAAGCGCTCGCTCTGGCCCGCCGCCTCTCTTTCACCCCCGAACGACAGGACCGATGAAGTTCAAAGCCAAGTACGCGAAGAAGGAAGACATCCCCAACGGGCTCGAGGAGTACTTCGTCGAGAAGGACGGCTCCTGGATCCCTGACCTCGAAGCAGTCGACGGTCTCGAGCTCGCCAACGTCGAGAAGATGCGGACCGCGCTCGAGACGGAACGCCAGGAGTCGGCGGACGCGCGCCGCATCGCGAAGAGCTGGGGCGACCTGGATCCCGAGAAGACCCGGGCGGATCTCGGTCGACTCAAGACCTACGACGACAACAAGGGCAAGCCGGACCCGAAGCTGGAAGAGCAGATCAAGGCGCGCGAGGCGGAGCTCGAGAAGAACTACAAAACCCAGCTCGACCAGCGAGACACCCGCATCGGCGCGCTGACGAAAGGGATCCACTCCGCGACGGCGCGCGCCCAGGCGGTGTCGGCGCTCAACACCCACGACGGGAACGTCGACCTGATGCTGCCCCACGTGCTCGGCCAGATCACCATGAAGGAGTCGGGCGAGGGCGACGACCTGGTGTTCACGCCGGTCGTCGTGGACGGCGACGGCAAAGAGTTGATGTCGCGCCGGTCCGATTCCACTGGGCCGATGAGCGTCGAAGAGCTTGTCGAACGGATGTCGAACGACAAGCGATGGGCGCAAGGGTTTGGCCCCAAGGGCCAGGGGGGCAGCGGGGGCGCTGGTGGCACTGGAGGCGGCGGCGGAGGCGGTGGTGGTGGCGGTAACGCCATTCAGCTGACCGAGACCGATGCTCGAGACCCCATGAAGTACCAGGCCGCGAAGGCGGCGGCCGACAAGGCCGGGGTCAGCGTCGAGATCTTGCAGGACTGACCAAGTCGTGGCAGACTGCGCGCGCAATCGGCGGCGTGATGCCGCCGGCGCGCGCACCGCGGCGTGATGCCGCGAGCGGGCGTGTCCCCGAGAGAGCGTGATGCCCGAGGGGCGAACTGAGGTTTCGGGTGGCGACCAGTAGAGCGCCGCCCACGACGCCAAGTTCCCCTCCGACACTTCGGGAGACCCAGAAATGGCGAACACGCTCGGGGTATACAACCCCATCTTTTACGCGAACGAAGCGCTGATCAACTTGGAGAAGGCGCTCGGCATCGCGGGCCGAGTCCACATGGGATTCGACGAGGAACGTCGAACGTTTGGCCGCGGCGACACGATCAACATCCGTCGCCCCAGCACCTTCACGGTCAACAACGCACCGAGCACGGCTCAGGATCTCGAGACCGAGACGGTCGCGATGACGCTGGACCAGTGGAAGGAAGTCAAGTTCAAGCTGCCCGACAACGAGCACGCCTACACCGGCGACCGCATCATCAACGAGCACATCCGGCCGGCCGCGTATGCGCTCGCCGACAACATCGACCTGGCGCTCGCCGCGCTCTACAAGGACATCCCGTGGGTCTTGAACTCCGGCGCTTCGACGCTGGCGGTTGCTGACGTCACGGGCGCACGCCGGACCCTGTTCGACAACGCAGTCCCGATGACGGAGGGGATGCTGCACGGCATGGTGTCCGGCAAGGGCGAGTCCGAGCTGCTCAGCTTGGAAGCGTTCTCGCAGTTCCAGGGCGCGGGTGCGCGCGGTGTCGAGACGCAGTTGCGGGGCAACATCGGTACCCGCTACGGGATCGAGCACTTCGCGAACCAGAACACCCAGACCCATACGCCCGGCACTGCCTCGACGGGCACGCTGGCCGTGAACGGCGCGACCGCGAAGGACGCGACCACGATCAACCTGGACGCCGGCACCCTGACCGGCACGGTTGTCCCGGGTGACTCGTTCGTGATCGCGGGCAACAGCCAGCGCTATGCGGTCACGAACACCGTGACGGCATCCGGCAACGCCCTGACGGGTGTGACCTTCACGCCCGCGCTCGCGGCCGCCGCGGCCGACAACGCCGTGGTGACGCTCGATACCGAAGGCACCAAGACGGAGCAATACGTCTACCACCACCGCAACGCGTTCGCGCTCGCGTTCGCGCGCCTCCCCGACTTCGCGCAGTGGGAGAACAGCCTGGGTGCGCAGGTCGCGTCCGTGCAGGACCCGGTGACGGGTCTCGCGGTCCGGGCCCGCATCTACTACGTCGGCGACAGCTCCGAGATGCACGTCGCGCTCGATGTGCTCTACGGGGTCAAGACGCTCGACCCCAACATGGCGATGCGGCTGCGGCACAACCCGTAGCTGACGGCCTAGGCGGCGCAGGCTCCTCGCCGTAGCGGGGCCTGCGCTGTCGCGATCGGGCTGCGGCTTCCCGACACACCCAGGAACTCAAGCAAGGAGCACGAACCGATGAAGGCATGCGCGAAGCCGATCGAAACAATCGAGATCAAGAAGGGGAAGGAGACCCTGATCGTCAACCTGGCCGACTACGAGGCAGAGGACTCGCAGTGGCAGAAGGACGGCTGGGAACCGGCCAAGAAGAAGAAGAAGGCGGCGGAGAAGACCGAGACGGCTGGCGGCGATGGTGCTGCCGCAGGCGGAGGCAACTAGCAGACCTAGGGGGACCCGATGGCGCTCACCGTTGAAGATGGGACAGCAGTTGTTGGAGCCGATGCGTACCTCTCGGTTGCCGATGCTGAGACCTACCTGAACAACCACGCGGCGTCCGGGTCCTCCAACGCTTTCACGACTGCGAGCACGACGGCCCTGAAGGAGATCGCGCTCCGGAACGCAGCCCGGACCATCGACGCCATGTTCGCGTCGCGCTTCCCGGGCTACCGCGTGCAGCGAACCCAGGGCCTGCAGTGGCCCCGCATGCAGGCCGAGTACATCGACGGCTGGGAGATCCCGGCTACCGAGGTGCCGCGCGAACTGAAGGATTTCAGCTGCGAGCTCGCGCTCCGCTTCATCGCGAACACGACCGGGCACGACACGAGTCGGCTCACGCCCGACCAGGACAACCCCGGCGCGATCAAGAGCGAGAAGCTGAAGGGCGACGTGGCGGAAGTCGTGACGGTCTACGAGAACGGCGCCGACCAGCAAACCCTCTACACGCTCGGTGAGGCCATGATGAACCGGATCTTGGTTCCGGGCTCGGCGGTCTACCTGGCATGACCGGCTTCGACGTCAAACTGCGCGCCGGCATGGAGAAGCTGCGCAGCCGCATCCCGAAGCAGGTGTCGATCGTGCCCGAGTCCTTCACGGGCGCGAACGCGTACAACCCCGAGACCGGGTTGGCGACCCCGGACTCGAACGCGCCCCTGACGGTGGAGCTGATGGGGGTCGGGGCCGTCAAGGACGAGTACATCCAATCGGGTACGGCCCGGGTCGGCGACACGACCGCGCTCTTGTCGGCATCGCACGCAGAGGCGCTCTCCTACACGCCCGTGAAAGGCGACCGGGTCACGTGGGACAGCACCACCTGGTCCATCTTCCGCGTCGACCGAGTCGAGCCAGCGGGCCAACTCATCCTCTACAAGCTCTTCCTCCGGCGGGCCTGATGGATGACCGGCTTCCTCAACCTGCCCGAGTTCAATCGCGAGCTCCGCGATTGGGCATCCCGCCAGGTCCCCGAGGCGGTGGTGAAGCTTCAGCGGCGGATGTTCTTCGAGCTGGTCAAGCGGGTGATCCCGCGCACGCCGGCCGACACGGGCGAGCACCGCGGAGGGTGGCGAGCGAACATCGGCGGGCCTGCCCCGGATGGGGGCGCGCCCGACAAGGACGGTGGGCCGACCATCGAGGCAGCGCTGCAGGTGGCGGCGCAGCTTCGGCCGTTTCAGTCAATCCACCTCACGAATCACAAGCGGGCGATCCGGGTTCTCGAAGAGGGCGGATTCATCCCCCAGGACCCGGGGCCCAGCAAGGACCCACGACCGGGGCGCAAGGGACGCGTTTTGGTCAAAGGCGGCTTTTCCGTGCAGGCTCCGCGCGGAATGGTCGCGATCACGTTAGCGGAGCTCCGAAGGATCTTCGGACCATGAAAACGACAGGAACCGCATCGCTTCTTCTCGGCCTTCTGGCCGCGCTGGCGCCTCCCCTGGACGCCCAGCTCGACACCGGAACGCCCGACCAGATTGCCACCGTCCACGTCCTGAACGACACCCCGTACTCGAGGCGAGCCAACGTCCTCGTCGGGTTGCCGTTCGCGGAGGGCGAATACAACGGCGCCCCGATCGCGACCGCGGGGGGCGAAGCCGTGCAGCTGGAGAAGCTCAGCGCCTGGCCCGATGGGTCATGGCGGAAAGCAAGAGCCATTTTCCCGGCGCGACTCGCCGCTCAAGAGCTTCGTCCTGTCGTGCTCGTGCAAGGTGGCGGGTCGCGTCCGGGATTCATCTACTCGCCCGCCGTCCTGTCCAACATCGGCAAGACCCTGTTCGGACTCGAGGTCGACGGCGAGTACATCGTGATGGGGAGCAAGGAAGCTCCCTGGGAGGTGATCGAGGACGAGCTGTACAACAAGGCGTGGAGGTGCACGGGGAGAGTCCCGAACACGCCGGTCTGGATGGACTTCACGCTCGAGCTCGGCACCCGTGACGAGCACATTCGCTTCTTGCTCCGGTACGGCACCAGCGACATCACGGACCCCGCTCTGACGTGGTCGGTGGGCCGGATCAGCCTGCACTGCCTGGGCGGCGACGTGAACATCCAGCACTCGATGGGGAAGGTGCTGAAGGCGGCTCGCCCGATCGCGGGTGTGACCAGCCTCACCTTGATGAAGTCGCAGACGTGGGGCGAGGGAGAGGGCCAGGCGCTCGAGGGCTACATGGCCTACCCGCAGGACGCCGACGACCGTGACACCTTGCTGGCCGAAGCGGTCAAGCCCGTATTGGCGGCCTCGAGCGATTGGGGCATGACGCGCGCGCTCGGCCCCTGGGGCGTGATCCCGCCGCTGCCGGCCGGCTTCACCGCGCAGGACGCCGCGCAGCGCGCCGCGAACGACTATCGCCGGTTCGGGATGGGGGACCCGTGGGAGAAGGGGCCGCACCAGAACAACAAGCGGCCAGCGGATCCCGGTGATCAGGGCGACTTCTCCGCTGTCGTGCTCACGATGGCCGCGCATGGGTTGCCGCACCGGCTCCATCCCGTGCACCGATCCGTGCTGCAGGAAGGTTGCCGCGCCACCCACCTGCGCAACCCGGATGGGACCGCGATGGAGATCGCGAAGCAGCCCAACACGCACTTCTGGAGCAACCAGTTGTTCTGGACGTCGCCGAACAAGCTCGGCAAGGCGATCACGCAGAACGGTCTCGCGAACCCGCACCGGTGGGCCGGCCACGATCGCCAACACGAGTCCGTGAACTACCTGTACGCGTTCGCGTCCATCACGGCGAACCGGTTCGCGCTCGAGGAGATCCAACACCGGACCGACCTCTGGATCGCGAGCAACCAAGCGTTCCGGGTCGGCAACGCCACCATCGACGGCATGGGGGCGTCGCGCGCGGTCGGCCGCACGCTCCAGGTCGGGTCCCAGCTTTGGCTCCTCACGAACCGCATGGACCTGTTCCGCGCGATCGAGTACCGGGTCGGGGTCGCGAGTCGACAGTGGGAAGGCGGGAAGAAGCGGAACGACCCGGGTCCGTTCAAGCCGGTGGTCGCACGTGGCCCGCACGGTGGCAACCTGTTCACCGAGAAGCGCGTCAACGGCAAGGTCGATCCGACCTGGAAGCCGACGCGGTCGTTCACGATGCCCTGGCAGGACGCGTTTGCCGCGATGGGGATGGACGCCTGGTACCAGGTCTCGGGCAACACGACGGCGCGCGATCTGTCCGTGACGTGGTCGCACCAAGTGATGACGTACGGGGTCTTCGACGCGAACGGTCGGGGCGCCTGGACGGCCGCGAAGGCGACCGAGTGGAAGGGGGCGGGCCGCTGGGATGGCATGCGGATCTGGCACACCGGGGGCAAGTCCTGGGGTGATCCGACCGCGCCCGACTACAACCCGCCCAACATCACGGAGAACTACGTCGAGCTGTACGGCGGGTACAACATCTGGCTGCAGGCCTGCACCGAAATCGCGAAGGCGAACGGGTACGACCCGGTCAAGTCGGACGCGTTCCTGGCTCGGACTCGAACGTCCGGCAAGGACGAACCCGCGTGGCGAGCGCGCGAGTGGAGGGCGGTCCGGTGACGGTCACCGTGATCTCGTCGGCGTCGCCCGGCACCATGCCGGACGCGGCCGGCTTCCTGCTCGAGGTCGGCTTCAACGACCTGGATCCGGCCCGGGTCCAGATCCGAATCCACGAGCCGCGCGACGTGCGCGGCACCGTGATCTTGGTCCCGGACGGCAACGCCGAGCGGTACTTCGAAGACCAGCCCGGCGGTGACGATCTGATCTTCTGCCTGCAGGCGAGGGGTTGGCGAGTCGTCGACATGGCTTGGCAGCATGGCTGGTTCCGGATGCCCTACGTGTCCCCGATGGGGCCGCAGGCGGCGCGGCTTAGCCAATTGGCCATGTGGGTGAAGGCCGAGGCGCACAAGTCCGGTGAGCAGGTGCGGGCCTACGGGAACGGCTTGGGCGCGACCGGGCTCGCCATGGCGATGATCCGGCACCGGCTCCAGCTCGACCACGTCGTGTTCGGCGCCGGCCCCATGTTGGCCGATGCCGATGTCGAATGCCGGCAGCCGGAGTGGCCGACCTGGGCCGCTGCGTGCCGGACCAGGTTCGCCGCCTACCGGCACCTGTTCGGTGAGCGAGTGCCGCCGTCGACGTCGCCGCTTCAGTCTGAGGTGGCCCGCGCCCTGCCCGTCACGGCTCCGCCTGGTGCGCTCGCTACCGCGGGCTGCCTACACGGCGCGGGTCGACACCTGGGGACGCCTCATACGATCCTGCTCGGGCTCGACGATCTCGACACGGCCGCGACCCACCACGGGATCCTGTTTCACTCGCAGCTGGGCGGCGACATCCACTTCGCCGACGCCGGTCACTGGCTGGCAGCGTCGCCGGATGGTCGGGAGGCAATCCTGTACGCGATCGCCGGTTCGGGCGGCGCGGTCGCGGATGAAGTCGTCGGAATCAAGGAACGCGTATCCGCCAAGGTGACACCGGCGGAGGGAGAAGAGTGATGGTCGAGATCTACGTCCCCAGCAAAAAGATCCACGTGGTCGGCCGGATCGCTTGGCAACTCGAAACGCCAAGCACCCACATCGCCGGTGCGTTCGTTCGGAAAAAAGGTCGAACCCACAACACGATCACGAACGACGGCGATCTGTTCTACGCCTACCGGGCCGCGCTGGAGCAACCGCCCGACGACCTCTTCACGACCGGGGCCGCGCTCGCCTTCGACGGCATCATGGAGCTCTACGCCGACGTGACTGCGGCACCCAGCAAGTCGGCGAACCGGAGTTCGATCACGGGTGGCTCGCTCGTGACCGGCTCCGCAAAGGCGATGGATTCGGGTTACCCGAAGCGGAACGACGACGACGCCGACAACCCCGATGCGGCCGCGGACGCGGTCACGTACCGGACCAGCTACACGACCAGCGAGGCGAACGACACCAACATCGACGACGTTTGCTTGACCAACCCCAGCCCGGGCGCGAGCGAGAAGCTGCTCAGTTGGGGCGACGGTCTCGGCATCACGTCGAAGACGAGCTCGGACACCTTGAAGGTCTGGGTCACGCACGAATTCGCGGGGTCCTAGCCTGAGATGGCCGCCGCGGCCCAAGCGTTCGAGGTCATCCGCGGGACCGCAGTGATCCTCGCGGATAACACCTCGATCACGTTGACCGAGGGGACCGACTACACACTCCCCTCGGGCGCGACGTCCTCGAATTGCCTGGTCCGCATCACGAACACGCGCTTGGCCGGCATGGGGCCAACGTCCGGGAACGCTAACCGCGACCTCGAGCTGTTCGGGGTCTGGGTCGACGACGCCTCCGAGATCACTTCCCAGATCAAGTTCGAGCGCTACGCGTTCGGGGCTGGCTGCCGCGTCACCTACGAGATCCTCTGTTTTGTCGGCATCGCGGGTGGCCGGAACGAGTTCGTGGTGCGGGAGACGGCTGCGGTCGCGGTCGGCCTGACTCCCACCACCGACATCGTGGGCGCGACCGTGTCGACCATCGTGGACTCCAGCGATGTCGCCGTCATCATCACCGGGCAAGGCTGCGACATCTCCAACCGGAACGAGTGGCACTCCGCACTGTTCGTGTCCGAGCTCGAGGACCTGGGCGGGGGTGACTATCGGGCGAAGATGGTGCGGGGGACCAGCACCCACGACGACGCCACCGTCAGCTACGCGATCGTCGAGTGGGTCGGTTCGAACTGGACCGTGACCCGCGAGTCCTTCACGACGGAGGCGTCGGTGTGGGCGCCGGGCGACAGCGTTGGCTCGTTGGTCACGCTCGGCACCTCGGTGGCCTCGGTCGCCAAGACGCTCTTCTTCCCGATGTACTCGACCGACAACGACAACACCGGCGTAGATGATGCCGGTGATGCGTGGGTGCTCGAGTCGACCACGCAGTGGCGTCTCTACAACCGTACCCAGGCGGGCGTCAGGACGAAGGCCGCCTGGGTGTTGCAGAACAGTCAGGCCAGCTCGGATGCGCGAAACCTGAACGTCCAGCACGAGCTCTTCGCGGACGACACCGTCACGGGAAGCTCCGAGCGCACCTTCACCCACACGTTTGGCTCGACCCTGACGGCCCCGATCGCGCAGTCCAGTGTGATCTGCTGCTGCAGCATCGACGGCACCAGCAACGGCACGCCGCGGGGCAGCATCGACTACACGCTGCTCTCGACGACCCAGGTCCAGTTCCGCGAGCACAACTTCAACCAGGAGCGCCGCATCGGCGTCCAGGTCGTGGAGTGGCCCGAGGACGAGATCCTGACGGGGAGCGGGAACGAAACCGCGACCATCACCGAGTCGGTCTCGTACGGGGCCGGCTACGGGAGAGGGGCGTCGGATTCGGCGTCCATCGTTGAGTCCATCAGGCGCGGCATGGGTTTCGGTCGCGGCGCCGGGGAAACCGTTGGGATCATCGAGGCTGTCCGGGCCGGGCTCGGCTTCGGTGCTTCGAGTCCGGAGACGGCCGCGATCACGGAAGGCCTGGCGGCTGCGCTGGGCTTCACCCGATCCCACACCGAGACGGCTGCCATCCTGGACGCGGTCGCGGCCCGGACGGGCCAGATCGCGAACCGGGCAGAGGTCGCGGCCATCACGGAGTCGGTGTCGGCGGCGGTCACGCTCGCGGTTGGGCCCTACGAGGACATGCACAACGATGTCCGGAGCCGGGTCAAGGCTGTCGTGCAGGACGGGCTCTCGGTCCCGCTTTGGTGGCCGAACGGCAAGCGAACCCCGGTCCAGGATGCGGTGTGGGGCGAGGTGGTCATCCAGGACGACGAGACCAAGATCATGTCGTTCGCGGTTGGTACGATGGGGATCAAGTACCGGAAGCACGGCACGCTCCGGATCATTCTGCGGCACCCCCTGAACCGTGGCGACCAGGCGCTGCTCTCGCTCGCGGATTCGATCCGGCCGAGTTTCCGTCACCAGACCGTGGCGGGCACCACGTACGGGATTCCCTGGCTCGAGAATGGGCGCCGCGACGATGTCGATGATGGCTTCGGCAACGTTGAGCAGCTCTGGCGTCACGACGTCGTGGTGCCGTTCTGGAACGACGACAACCAGGTCCCGTACTCGCCGGTCACGCCGGCGACCCGCCCCGACATGGAGGCGGTCCACAGTGCGTGCCGGACTCGGTTCAACCGCGAGGTCGCGATCCCGCAGGGGACCACGGTCGTGTACGACAACGACCCGACCGAGCCGCCGCAGGACCAGCAGTGGGTCCACTTCTCGGTCCAGACCGGCCGGGGCGACCCACCCTACGGCATCGGCAAGAGCGCGCGTGTCCACATCCCCGGCGTCGCGCACGCAATGATCTCGACGCCGCTCGGGCGCGGCACCCAACAGGCTCTCGCGCTCGCGGACGCAATCGTGCTACCCTTCCGGTCAGTGCACGAGTCCGGCGTCAACTTCGGTTTGGAGCTTCCGCCGCGTTTGGTAACGGTGGGGCGCGTTGGTGAAAGATGGCAGACGAACGTCCAGATCCCGTTCGTTGCTGAGGAGGTGACCTAGACCATGGCCGCGACAGTGACGTCCGGAATCAAGTTCCGGTACAAGAAGGAGTCGACTTTCGGCACCGCCCCCACGGGCGCGTACCAGGAAGCCAACATCACGGGCGAAACGCTTCAGCCCAACATCACCACGGCGACGTCGAACGTGATTCGGCCCGATGGCCAAATCAACGCCGTGGTCCGGACGGACGCCGAAGGCGGCGGCCCCGTCAACGGCGAACTCGAGTACGGCATGTGGGACGACTGGATGGAGTCGGTCCTGCTCTCCGAGGCGTGGCAGACCGACGCGACCGACATCGTCGGCTCGTCCAACGTCAACATCGCCGTCGCGACGACAGCGCGCGGCACGGATGGAGTCCCGGCGGTCTTCAGCGGCGCCGGCGTCAGCGCCAGTGGTGGACCGAGCGGCAACGGTTGGGCCCAAGGGATGTGGGGCAAGACGAGCGCGTTCGGTGCGACCCGACCCTTCAAGGTGATCGGGGCCAGCGCGACCCAGCTGCACGTGGCCGGCAACACGTCGCTGGGTGCGCAGACCGGCGTGACCCTGACGCTGAGCCAGCTCGAAGAGGTCACGAACGGCATCACGAACGCGACCTATGCGTGCGAGCGCGAGGACAGCGACGACACGGACGAGTTCCACCAGTACCTCGGGGTCGGCGTCAACGGCATGACGGTCGAGATCCCGACCGCAGGCTTCATCACGACCACGTGGGACCTGATCGGTAAGGTGCCGACCTCGGCCGGAACCTCTCTCGCGTCGAGCAACACCGCGGCCCCGACCACGCAGCCGATGCACGCTGCGCAGGTGCTGGTCTTCCTGGAAGGCGACCCCGAGCTCGGCGACGTCAGCAACAACGCGCAGTTGTGGAGCACGACGCCGTTCCAGGTCCTGAACGCTCGGATCAACATGACGCCGAGCCTCCGGACCCGAAAGGCTGTTGGGACGGTGGGGCCCGCGCTCGAGCATGGCCGCGGCGACATCGCGGTCTCGGGCTCGGTCCAGCTCTACTACAACAACGCGTCGGGCGCGGACGACAAAACCCTGATGGACAAGGTCCTGAACGACACCGTTTCGGGGCTCGCCTTCGTCGTCAAGGACGACAGTCGCAACACCTACGTGATCGATCTCCCCCGGGTGAAGTTCACGAGCGGATTGCGCAACGCGCCGGCGAAGTCGCAAGACGTGATTCTCCAACTCGAGTTCATCGCGTATCGGAACCCGGACGACACCAACCCGAACGCGAACGTGTCGGGCGTCACGATGAGGATCGCGCGCGGCGTCATGAACGTCTAAGCTGCTCCTGCTCTTTTTCGCTCCACGGGGGCCGAGCCTGAGCCCCTCCGATCCTGCGGCTCGGCCCCACCCTTTCTCCTTGCACGAAACGACAGACACATGGTGGACCTAGGCAAGTTCGCTCTCTCGAGCGAGAAGTCCGAGCTCGGCGTCTGGGCCGAGTACGAGTTGGGGCTTTACTTCCGGATCGCCCGCGTGGGGTCGCCCGCGTACGAGCGTCGCATGATGGAAGTCCAGCGCGGCAACCGGAAACGGCTGACGCGTGGCTCCGCGAATGACCCGATTGCGCTGCGTCCCTTCATCGCGCAGGTGTGCAGCGAACTCGTGATGCGGGACTGGGGCACAAACGCGAACGGCCAGACCGACATCAACGGGAACGTGATCGAGGGCGCGCAGCCGCTCGAGATCGACGGCAAGATCATCGAGTGGAGCCCGGAAGCAGCCTTCAACATCCTGAATGATCAACGCTTCGTCGACATCTACCTCTGGACCCTGCAGGTGGGGCAGACGCTCGACATCTACCGCGAAGACGAGATCGAAGACGCGGGAAACGGCTGACCGAGCTGCTCGAGTGGCACGTCGGGTTCGGCGCCGAGGACCAGCTCGCGACATGGCAGCAGATGGAAGAAGCGGGGTTGCCGAACCCGCTTCGATCCGAGCCTGAGCAGCATTCGTGCCTGGCTCTGTTCTGGCACGCCTTCCTCGAACTCGACGACTCGCGGCAGCGCAACATGGATGGGCCGCAGCGGCTCACGATCGTCGACGTCGCAGGGTGGTGTCGGGCGCGAGGTCTTGACGACCCCGACACGATCGACGAAGTTTGGCGCATCATCCGGCCGGTCGATCGGCGTCGGGTAGAGCTGATGGCCGAGAAGGCCGAGCAGGAACGCGAGCTCCGAAAGCAGCAGGCGGCTGCGGAGGCGAAGCGGCGCGGTGACGGAACTTGATATCGGCATCAATGCGCGGAGGGCCCGCCAGGGAGGCCGGGAGGCCGAGCAGGCCGTCGACCGCGTAGGGGCTGCCGCACACCGGGCCAACAACCAGCTGCGCGGACTCGACGGTCGGTTCAAGGCGGGCGAGCGGAGCGCGCGCGGGTTCGCGAGATCCATGCGGGGCGTCGCGCTTGGCTTCAGCGCGTTCGCGGCGGTCTCGGGTGCGGCCCGTGCACTCGGCGGCTTCGAAGAGTCGATGGCGCGCGTGCAGGGCGTCGCGATCAGGGCCAGCTTGCCGCTCGAGGAGCAGGCCCGCCTGTTCGAGCGTCTGGAAGGCACCGCGCGTGAGCTCGGCGCCACGACGGCTTTCACATCGAGCCAGGCCGCGGAAGGACTGCTGAACCTATCGCGGGCCGGCTTCGACGTCGGCGAGTCTATCGACGCCATCTCGCCAACGCTCAACCTCGCGCTTGGCCAGATGGTCGACCTCGGCACCGCGGCCGACATCGTGTCGAGCTCGATCCGGCAATTCGGACTCGAGGCTGACGCGGCGACGCGGGTCGTGGATGTCCTGACTGGCGTCTCGAACCGGACCAACACGAACCTGGTTCAGCTCGCTGAAGGCTTCAAGCTCGCCGGCCCGCTTGGTCGCGCCGCCGGGCTCTCGTTCGAGGAGACCGCGGCCGCGCTCGGCATCCTGGCGGACTCGGCCCTGAAGGGGACGATCGGCGGCACCAACCTGCGCGGCGTCCTGATCGGTCTCCTGGATCCCACCACGGCGGGCGCCGAGGTGTTGGCGCAGCTGACCGAGGAGGAGCTGAAGCAGGCCGGGACGCTCCAGAACGAACTGTTGCCGCGGCTGCGCGAACTCAACGAAGCGCAGCTGACCGCCGTCGACGCGCTCGACCTCTTCAACCGCCGCAGCGTCGCGGGCGGCCTCGCCCTGATCGACAACGCGGAGAAGTTCGCGATCCTGACGGAGGAGATCGAGCGGAACGCCGGCGAAGCGGATCGGGTTTCGGCCCTGATCGGGGACACGCTGCCAAAGCAGTACGCGGCACTCCAGTCCGCGATCGAGGCGGTCGTGCTCGAGACCGGCGACGACGGCCTGACCGGTGCCCTGAAGGATTCGACCCGGTTCCTCACGTTGGGCACGCGGGCCTTGGTCGACTACGAGGACGGCCTGACCGAAGTCGAGCGCCGCGCGCGTGGCGTCGTGATCGCGATCGGGGTCACGGGCCTGCTTGGCGCCCTAACGGCGGTCGCGGCCCTGATCGGTCCGGCCGGCATCATGGTGGCCGGGATCGGGGCCGTCGTGGGCGCCCTTGATCTCTTCATCGGTGCCGGCGACCGCGTCACCGAGGCCGTGCAGGATCTCCGTCGCGAGTTCCGCGGCATGGCGGACGACCTGACCGAGCTCGAGCTCCGGCTCGCTCGCGCGCTCGAGGCGCAGGACTTCGACCGGGCTGCCCAGCTGGCGCGCACGCAGGCCCAGCGGATCGAAGACCAGATCATCACGCTGCAGCGGCTTGAGCAAGAGGGTGAGACCACGGTCCCACTCACGAACTTCCGCCGCCAGGACGGCCAGCAGGGGTTCCAAGAGGACCTGTTCCGGAACGCAGTCGACCAGGAGATCGCTCGGCTCGAGGCGCGCGCGGACGAGTTCCGGGCCAGCATCGAGTTCGCCCAGCGGGAGCAGCTCAACCCGCTCGGGATCTCGAACCAGCAACGCGGGCTCGAAACCCTCGAGGCCGAGATCCAGTCCTTGCGGGGAGCGCTTGCGCCGGAAGGGTTTGTGGGGCCGGTCCAGCCGATCTCCGACGATGTCCTTGGCCGCCTCACGGTCACGATCGGGGACGCGATCCGGGTCGCCGAGGAAGAGCGGTCGGAGCTCCTGGGAGTCGCGGTCGCGAACGAGCTATCGGCGTTCCAGAAGCGCACCGAGGAAGCCGAGGCCGCTGCGGCCGAGGCTGCGGAGCAGCCGCCCCCGACCCCGATCGGCCAGGCTGGAAGCGGCCGAGGCGGCATCGACTTCGACGACTTCGCTGCCTCGATCGCTGACGCGCAAGAGCGGTTGCGGGAGTTCCAGGAGTCGCAGCGGGAGGCCCTGGCGGACTTCGCCGCGTTCGGGGTCCAGCTCGCAGAGGATGCGTCCCTGGCGCGCGAAAGTGCCGCGATCGCGGATCGGGAAGCGGCCGTGATCGACCAGCGGAACCGTCTGCGCGAAGTCGGGATCGAGCTCGACGAAACCGAGCTGAACCTGCTCCGCGACCTGATCACGCTTCGGCAGCAAGCCGAGATCGAGACCCGGGTCCGGGAGGGGTTCGGGCAGGACCTGGCGGCCTCGATCGTGGATCCGGTCCGGCAGGGACTCCTGAATGGTGAATGGGACGAGGTCGGGGCCCAGGTCGCGATCCGGTTCGGGACCGCCGTGCTCGACAACGTCGTGCTGGGTCCGGCCTCGGATGCGCTCTCGCGCCTCTTCGAGGAAGCGGTCGGGCTCACCAACCTTGATACGCCGGCGCGCGCCGCCGCAGAGTTCCGCGAGGGCGTTGGGGAGGCCGCGGCGGAAGACGCAGTCGGGCTTGGCGATCGCCTGATCGACTCCGGTGGGCAGTTCTCCGCAACCGTCACGGGGTCCGGAACCACGTTCGCCGGCTCGATCGAGGGCGCCGGAGCCAGCTTCCTGGCGGCGGTGCAGTCGGCCGCGCTGGAGATCCAGGCCGGGTTCGAGATTCCCGACGTGCCACTCGACGCCGAAGGTCTGGGGCAGGCGACGGAAAGTGTCGAGGTCACCACCGGGGCCGCGGAAGGCGCGACCGCGATCGCGGAAGGGGTGGAGGCGGCCGCCATCACGGAGGCGTCGGTGGCGTTCGGTGCGAGCGTGACCAGCTCCGGACTCGAACTCTTGGGGGCGGCTGGTCAGGCCGGGACCGCGTTCACGTCCGCGATCACGACCGCGGCCGGGATCTTCGAGGCAGCGGTCTCGGCGGCCGCAGCCAAACTCGCAATCCAGGATGCCGGGTCAACCGTTGGGGCTGCCAAGGGTGCAGTCTTCACGCCGACGCGGTTCGCCGCGGGGGCAGCCGGTCGCGGCTCTCTCCCGGAGGGTGTGCTGCAGCGCCCCGCAGAGTTCGCGCTCCAGGGCGGTGGGCGCGGCGAGGCCGGCGAGCTTGGGCGGGAAGGTATCTTGCCGCTTGGGCAGACCCCGGACGGTAGACTCGGCGTCTTGGCTGTTGGCGGTGGTCGTGGCCAGGTCACCTTCAACGACAACAGCCAGACGACGTTCGTGGTGCGGGACGAAGAGCACATGCGCCGCACCCAGGACCACATCGACTCCGACAAGCGCGCCGACTTCATGCGAACCCTGGAGCCCTGATGGCGACCGACGAACAGATCACGGACCTGAACAACCTCGCGGCCCCGGCCAACACCGACCTGGTCGTGATCGAGCGCGATCCCGTCGGGACCCCCGAGACCACCAAGGCCGAAGTCCAGAACGTGATCCGGCTCGGGCACGGCAAGCTGTCCGTGTCGGGCAACACGACGGCCCAGGTGCTGTCGGCTGCGACCTGGGCCACGATCGACGCGTGGGACACTGCGGTGGATGGCGCAAACGTTGACGCCGACCACTCCAACAACGACATCGAGCTGACCAACGCGGGCTGGTACGAGGCGGTCCTGTTCGTGCGGGCCGCGATGGCGTCGGCGGAGACGGTCAAGTTCCGGCTGCGCTGGAACGGGGCCGACCAGGACTACCTCGAGCTGCCCCACACGACGTCCGGCACCGAAGACTTCGACACGATCATCCGGGCCACCATCAACGCGTCGGTCGCGAGCGCGAACCTGATCGCGCAGGTGCACAGCCTCGGCGGCGCGAACATCACGGTGAAAGAAGCGCTCCTGCACGTGAACCGAATCGGGTAACCAGCATGGCGCTCGCCGGACCGGGCTACATCCTCACGACGGGCGGCGGCCGCCTCCTTCAGAGCAACAACTCGAAGGGGTTCCGGATCACCAAGAAGTACCAGCCGGACCTTCCCAGTACGGTCCGGCTGCTCAAGGCCGATGGCGGTCTGTTGCTGAAGTCCGATACGGGCGGGCTGAAGCCGAGCGGGATCACACCGGAGGCCGCCGAGACCGTCTCGACCTTCGACGATGAGGCGCTGTTCCCGCCCGAGGTTGGGCGCGGGTCTCGCGGCGGTCCCGGGTACAGGTCCGCCGTGCAGGAGACAGCGGACGGTCAAGAGTTCCGGCTCTCGTATTGGTCGCGCCCCGTGCTTCGCTTCGACGTCGCGAGCGCGGTCAAGACGCCCGAGGACCTGGTCGAGGTGCTCGCGTTCTACCGTGCGCGCCAGGGTCCGCTACGCGGCTTCCGCTTCATGGACCCGCACGATTGGTCCACGAAGCCGAACCATGTCGGCATCCCGGGCACGACCGACTACCGGGACCGCGTCCTGATCGGCGCCGGCGACGGCACCGCGACCACGTTTCAGCTGATCAAGCGCTACCGGTTCGACGTCGGCGGATGGGGCAACGGCCCTGCCTTCGAGGTGATCCGACCGATCACTCGGCCGTGGAACCCGGTCCAGATCGGCAATTGGGACCTGACCCAGTACTACGGCGTCATGCACGTCTGGGTCGACGGCGTGCTCCAGACCGGCGGCATCGGCAACGACTACGTGGTCAACTTCATCGGGGGCCAGATCATCTTCTCGACCGCGCCCGCGATCGGATCCATGATCGAGGCGGCGTTCACGTTCCATGTGCCGGTCCAGTTTGGTGTCGAGCTCGACTCCGCCCTGCTGGTCAACCTCGAAGCCGCTGGGTCGTACCGGTTGCGCACGCTCCCCATCGTGGAGTTCCAGGAGACGGCTTGGTTCTCCAATCATCGTTGGTACGGCGGCGCCGACGATTGGTCCATGAGCCAGAACGAGTGGCTCAACCTCGGCCGTGGCTATGTGCAGAAGATCGATCCAACCGCCTCCGGCCTGACGCTCTACCTGCCTACCCCGGACGACCTGATCGACGGCGGCCCTCATGTCTACTTGATGAACGGCCAGACCGCCGGCGGCAACACGCTCAGGCTCGCGACCGGTGACGGGAACGACACGACGGTCGTGACGGCGCTGCAACCGCAGCAGTACTGTGTGCTGTGGCTCCGCAACGACAACACCTGGAAAGCGTTCTCCTAGCATGGGCTTCCACGACATCCTGTTCCCGAAGCTGCTCAGCTACGGCACTCGTGGTGGCGCCGGCTACAAAACCATGGTGGTCGAGTCGGACTCGGGACCAACGGTGCGGGCGACGTCCTGGCGGCCAGGATCGAGCCGAGTCCTGATGGATGTCGCCAAGACGGTCCAGAGCCGCGACGACCTCTCGCTCCTGATCGACTTCTACCGAACCGTGCACGGGTCCGCGTACGGGTTCCGATTCCTTGACGCTCTCGACTGGTCGACCAACCGCCAGAAGCACATCGGGTTGCCGCGGTTTCATCCCGACGATCGCTTCCCTACGAACCCGCCGACCGGCGACGGCAGCAACAAGCTGTTCCGACTCGAAAAGCACTACCCGGACGATTGGGGCGGCGTCTTTCGGCGCCGGATCACGCGGCCAACGCGGCCCACCGACGACGCGCAGAACCGATACCTGGCCGTGTTCGCGAACGGCGTCCCGATTTACTTCAACGGAACGAACTTCGGTTTCCAAACCGCGGTCGAGTACGACACGGGCAAGCTGATAATCGATCCCGCGCCCGGCAACGGCGTGTCGATCGAGGCCGCGTTTGCGTTCCATGTGCCGGCTCGGTTCGGGCTCGAGGTCGACCGGCGTCTCGATGCGGCGTGGCGAGAAGGCGACAACTTCGAACTCGGCTCGATCCCGATCGTGGAGATCACCGAAGACCGGCACACCGGAGCCGAGAAGCTCCTGTACGGCGGCCACGACGACATCGACCTCGCCGCGAATCCGTTCGTGCTGCCGATGTTTCACGCGCAGTACATGCGGCTGACCAATGGCTTCTCGGGGCAGGCGGTCGTGATGCCGGACCCGACCGTCTTCTACGCGACCGCCGCGACGACGCCGACCGGCCATCTCGGCTTCGTGCTCGAGAACGCGACCTCGTTTACGATCACGGTGACGCAGCCAAGCGGCTTCTTCACCATCATGACCCTGCCGCCCAACTGGACCACGGAGCTGTACTGGATGGGTGGGACGCGGCAGTGGGTGGAGCGCTAATGCCCCAGCTTCGATTCAACCGAGATCGATATGGATCCGGTCACCTGCAGGGCGAAACCGGGACGCCGGTCTCGGGTCCGCTGACGCAACGACTGCATTGGGAGCACGCTTCGGCTCACCACTACATTGTCGGGGGGTCGGGCCCGCTTAGGCTTCGCCTCCCCTACGACGTTCGAAACCACCCGGTGGGCGGCCCGATGGTGACGGTCTGGAATGACAGCACGAGCTCGCGCAACATCGAAATCATCGACAACGACTTGGTCGCGATCCCGGATGGGATCCTGGTGCCGGGTGAGGTCGGACTGGTCATGCTGTTGGACGCGTCGACGGCGGTCGGGTCGTGGTGGTGCTTCGACACAACCGCGGGGGGTCATCCGGTGCTGACATGAGTGCAACCGCCTCACCGATGATCTTGGCAATGCTGCGGCGCCGCACCTTCATGCCGGCCCGAAACTTCTTCGTGGTCCGCCCAGACTTCGGCAGCTACCGGTTCACCACGCACGATCAGTTCACTCAGATCCCTTCGCTCGAGCTCTTCAGCCCGCGGCCCGGCATCGTGACATTCGCGCGCCGCAAAGAGATTGGGCTGCGCGACTCGAGCTCGGAGCTGCAGGGCTTCATCGACAAGCAGCAGTCGCCGACCGGAATCACGTTCAGCGACCTGGAAGCAGGCCGGCTGCGCGGCGCCACCATCTTCGAGTACTTGGTCGACGCTCAGTTCGACTTCATCGGCAACGTCGGCATCCTGTTCGATGTCTGGTACGTGACCGAGCAGTCCTTCACAGGGCGAGAGTGGACGCTGAAGCTGCGCGGCCATACCTCGCGCCTGAAGGCGAAGCACGGCGACTTCTTCTCGCGAGAGTGCCAGAACGAGCTCGGCGTCATGGATGGCGTGCACAGTTTTTGCCCCGTCAACGTCACGGGCGCGCCGTTCCTGCTCACCGGTTGCACCGTCAACGCGACCACGACCCCAGGCAAGCGTCAGCTGACGGTGGCGAAGAGCGGCATCACGAAGGAAAACCAGTGGTGGGCGTTCGGGTCGGTGTCGGTCACGTCGGGGCAGAACGCCGGCCTGGACAACCTGATCGAAAGCAGCGTTGGCGGCGCCGGTGACGAGGTCACGCTCGAGCTTCAGCACCCGATGCCGTACACGTTCTCGGTTGGAGATCAGTTGACGCTCCGGGTCGGGTGCGACAAAACGCCGTTCACATGTGCGAGCAAGTTCAGCGCGTTCCAGGGGATCTCGGGCGTGGGCGGATTCCGCGGCGCGCCGGACATGCCGGGAGCGGATCGAATCCTAAGGATGCCGCGCGGGAGCTAGGCCAGCGCGTCGCGCGCCGCGTACTCTCCTACTGCGGGACCCCGTTCAGACACCAGGGCCGGCGACCAGGCGCCGAGCTCGATTGCGTCGGGGTTGGGGCGTGCTCTTACGCGGACGAGGGCATGCCGCTCCGGATGGAAACGACCGAGTACCGGGCCCGGCCCGAGCCGGACATGCTCCCGCGTCTCCTCACGCAACAGTTCGGACCTCCGCACCTGGATCCGCGCGACGGCGACTTCGTTGCGTTCTGGGTCGACCGTCCCGACCTCCAAATCCACTGCGGCATCATCGTCGACGACGGCGAGGGATTTGTGCACGTCGAGCGCGACGGGCAGGTGCGGCGAGACCCGCTCGAACCGTATCGCGAGCGCGTCGTCGGCTTCTTCGGTATAAGGTGACCCCATGGCGAGCGTTGTCCTTGGTGCCGTGGGCGGTGCGATCGGGGGCAGCGGTGCCTACGCCGTCATCGGCGCCACGATCGGGTCACTGATCGGCGCCGCCATCGACAACTACCTGCTGGTGCCGGCTCTGCTGCCTGAACCCGATGGGCACGACGCAGAGTTTGGATCTCTGAAGGGTGCAAGCGCGGACGAGGGCGCGCCAGCCACGTACGCGTACGGCCGCTACAACCGCATCGCGTGCAACCCAATCCTGCAGACGACGCCGTACTCGACGCAGTCGTCGAGCTCGCTCGGCAAGCAAGGCGAGGTCCAAACCAAGACCTGGTTCGAGGACATCATCTATCAGGCGTGCTGGAACCCGATTGGCCACTTCACGCGATTCGACTTTGACGCCGACCCGGTCTACCTCGCAAACCCGCTGTTCTCGACGTCGCTGCTCTTCCTGGCGCCGGTCAATTTCGCCTCCTTCTTCGATGAAGTTGGGGGCGTGCAGATCCACACCCAGATCAACAACGGCACGTGGGAGATCGCGATCTGGCATTGGGTGATCGAGGCAGCATCTACCGGCGGCATCGGCGGAGCCCCTCTCGCCTTCGACGACCTTGCCAAGTTCACAGCCGGCCAGGACCTGAAGCTGTCGCTCAAGAATGCCGGCGGCACGTTGGTGAACCAGGGGTCCGGCCCCAACTTCAGCGGAGCCGTCGACGGTGAACCCGGCAGCCCGTTCCGCTTCAACCCCTGGTTTCGCGGCGCCGAGAACTTCTCGATCGCTCCCCCGACAGTCGTCGAAAGTCGAGTGGTCGGCACGATCACGAACGCCGGCGTGTCGATCGCGCGAACCAGGTTGGTGGTGGACCTAAACGGGTTCCTTCAGTGGAACATCTCGAACCCGACCGGGGCGTACTCGAACAAGACGATGCCGACCCCGATTCCGTCGACCCATTACCCGTTCACCTACAACGATGTGTTCTCTGCGTGGCCGCCGCCCCTGAGCGGCTACCGGCTCGAGATCGAGCAAACCGGGACGCAATGGCTCGCGGGTGCGGTCGAGCCGACGCCACGCAGCGCGTTCTACACCGGCGGCGGAAACCTGGCTCAGGTCGACCCGGTCTACCAAGAGGCCCGCGGCATCCCGAATGCACCCGCGCTCCCCGGGTGGGCGTTTGCGTCGGCGAAGAAGGTGAACATCTCGATGCGGGGCAACCGGCCCCCGATCATGACTGCCTTCGTGGACGAGGTGAATGCGTCGAGCGCGACCTCGGATGACAGGTCGCTCAGTTCGATGCTGACCACGCTCTTGGTTGACCACGCTCGAATCAGTCCGGCCGTCATCAACACGACCAACCTCGTCACGGATGAGGACGCGAAGGGGCTGCAGTTCCGTGGCACGACCGAGCTCGCCAAGGTGATCTCTCCGCTGCTGGTCCATCACGACATCTACGTCGAGGAGTCGGACGGGCAGATCAAGTTCCGGGAACGAACGCAGCGCGACACGCCGGCGATCCAGCTCGAGCACTTGGATGCGCGCCCGTTCGGGAGACCGCCCGAGAACGAACTCGACTTCAGCGACGCAGATCAGCGGCCGATGCCGCAACGGATCCACCTGCAGTTCCTGGACATCACGAAGGACTTGCAGCAGGGCGACGTCTACGACCGCCGCGACAGCATCGGCATTACCGAATTCAGCACGCGCCAGGTCCGGCTCGCGCTCTCCATGACGGATCTCGATGCGAAGCGGACCGCGCGGCGGCTGATGCGGGACTCGCAGGTCAATCGTCGTCGCGGCAAGTGCACGCTGCCTTTCTGGTACCTGCACGTAACCGAGACCGACATTGCGCTGCTGGATGGCAAGACTGTTCGGCCCGGCAGCAAGGGTGCGGCGTCCGGATTGGGCAGCAGTCAGTTTGAGAGCGAGGACCGGCACCTTGCAATCGAGCGTGTCGATCTCGGCAACGACCACTATGTGCAGCTCCAGTTTGTCGAGCTCGCCGAGTTCCCGGTTGCGCCCGCGGCGTCCGTGGTTCTGGACCAGCCCGTGCCGGGCGACATGGCGGGCGACTCAACCACGACGGAGAAGCTGAACGCGCCTCCGCCCGTGATCACGATCCCGATCGACATCCCGCCCATCTTCGACGAGCACATCGGGACGCCCGGCATCTACATCGTGTACGCGTCCGCGCAGGAAAGTCCGGAGTCGAGCCACGTTCTGTATCGGGACTCGGGCGGGGGCAACTGGCAGGCGGTGAAGCAGGCGGGCCCCTCGAGCGCGGTGGGGCGAGTGATCGGAAAGCTTCCGACCGGCATTCGCGACGTCATCGACGACTCGGTTGCGTTCGACGTCGAGATGCTGACGCCGGACCACGGAGACAGCCAGCTCGCAACCATCACGGATGACCAGATGAACGCGGGCGAGAACCTGGCGGCGATCCGGGCCGGCGACGGCTGGGAGCTGATCCAGTTCAAGACCGTGACGGCGATCGAGGACCTGCACATTCCGAGCGGCCGCCGGTGGCGGCTCTCGGGGTTGCGCCGCGGCCTCATGGGCAGCGAGCGCTTCATGTCGGCTCACACGGACGCCAGCGATTGGTTCGTGCTGCTCCGTCCCGGTGCACCCATGTTCCTCCCGATCGACATGGCGTTGGTCGGGACCACGCACCGCTACAAGGTCGTGCCGCAGGGCCACAACGCGGCCGAGGGCGCGACGGTCCCGATGACGGTGCAGGGCTACTCCTCCCTCTCGCTCCCGCCGGCGAACCTGCGGGCGACCCGGCTAGGCAACGGCGACGTCCGGATCGATTGGGATCAGCGGTCCCGGGCTCGCTTCCGCGTGTTCGGCACTCAGGCCGCGCCACTCGCCGAGATCACGCGCGGCTATGACCTGGTCGTCGACCCGGACGGTCAGAACCGCACTCTCTGGACCGACAACGAGACCCACATCTACACGGCGAACATGCAGGCCGATGACAGCCTGACCGACGCCGAGTTCGTGCTGCGCGCGTACCAACTCGATAGCATCAGGGGGCGCGGCCAACCCGCGGAGATCATCGTGGCAGCAACCGTGGCGGATTCGCTCGATGAATCCGGTGCGACGCGATTGCTCGAGGACGGAAGAACCAGAACCACGGAGTGCTGAGTGGGCAAAACGAGCGCGCTAACTGAGGAGACCCAGCCGGTCGGCACCGACCTGGTCGAGATCTCGAAGGACAACGGGGGCGGCTCCTATCTGTCCCGCAAGGTCCAGTACTCGAACCTGATCCCGAACGCGTACGGCGAGATCGCGCTCGTGAACGGTTCGACCGCGCAGAGCCTGACGGGTCAGCCGGACCCGACGCAGCTGACCGGCTTCGCCGAGAACGGTGTCGCCTCGCTGAGCACGACGCCCGACCACACGGACGACTCGATCGAGATCGCGAACTCCGGCGTGTACTGGGTCGAGTTCTACGCGAGCTTGAAGACCGGCGCGGCCGCCCTGGTCGACCTGATCGCCTACTGGAACACGGCCGCGCAGAAAATCCGGGCGCAGGTGAAGACGCCGGATGCGACAACGGTCGTGCACGTCTCGGCTGGCGGCCTGATCGATGTCACCACGGACAGTCTGAAGCTGGAGCTTTGGGGCCAGCTCGACTCGGACACGTCCATCACGCTCGTGCAGGCGCGGCTCTCGTGCCGCTGGGTTGACCACACATGACGACGGACCTTCGTACACCTAAGGCCGACTTCCCCGCGATCTCGGACCAGCAGGGCAGCGCGGAGGCGCGCCACAACCTTGGCCTGCGTCACGTCGAGGCGATCGTGGTCGGAGTCATCAACCGCACGACCAACACGCCGCCCGGCAGCCCCACTGATGGCGACGCCTACATCGTCGGCGACACCCCGACCGGGGATTGGGTCACGCACGCGGACGACCTCGCGTTCGATAAGTCCGGCGAGTGGGAGTACAAGACGCCCTGGGAAGGACTGCGGGTGTACTGCGCCGCCGAGGACACCCTGCTGGAGTGGAGCGGGACCGCCTGGGTTGCCCTCGATGGCTTTCAAACCCTGACGGACGCCGCGACGATCACATGGAACGTCAAAGACGGCCGTAGCTCGGTCGTCACGCTCGGCGGCAATCGCACGCTCGGCAACCCGACCAATCTGCACACGGGCCGGAACTACGTCCTGATCGTCAAGCAGGACGGGACCGGGAGCCGGACCATCACGTGGCCGACGACGCCAGCGCCACTCTTCCCTGGCGGTGCGCCGACGCTCAGCACGGGCGCCAACGCGGTCGACATCTTCGATTTCTTCTACGACGGCACGAACCTGATCCAGGTCGGGCGTGCCCTCAATGTCCAGACCTGATGCCGTTCGCGACGCCGACCTTCAACTTCTGGGAGAAGCGTCCCACGCTGGTCTCGAAGACGTCGGCCTACACGATCGCGAGCACGGACCGCTGGGTCCGCGCGGACTGCACGAGCGGAAACCTGGCGCTCACCTTGCCGCCCTCGAGCGGCGTCCCCAGCATGGCGGTGTTGGTGCAGCGCGTCGACGCGAGCTCGAACGACATCACGATCGCGGTCGCTGGAACCAGCGCGGAGTCCTTCAAGGACGACGAGGTCTTCGGCGGGTTCACGACGCTGAACCTGCGCCGCAAGGGCAGCGCGTTCTACCTGGTGTCGACCGCGGACGGTACGGGCTGGCACATCATGGACGTACTCGGCCGGTACTCGATGCCGGTCCTGTGGCACAACGCCAACCTGGCTTCGGGCGTGACGTCACTTGCGCCCCTCTACTCGACCAAGCTGGGCGCGGGTCAATTCACCGGTGCGAACACGACCGTGATCGCTCGAGGCCGCGTCCTCGGTCTCGCGATCGACGTCGGGCACGGCAGCGACCCTGACCCCGGCGACTGGACCTACACGTGCCAGATCGTGGATGGTGACGGAGCCGTGCAGCGCTCCGATACCATGACGGTCGACATGGACAAGATCGGGGTCCTGAACCACAACCCGCAGACCAAGCTGTTCTCCACCCCGCTCACGATCGACCCCGCGACGGAAGTCCTGCAGGGTGCCTTCACGGGTCCGTCCACGGACGCGGTCCTGTTCTCCGTCCTGCACCACATCCTGATCGACCCATGACGTTGACGATCCAAGACGAGATCAACAACCAGAAGGAGCGGGAGCGGGCAACCCGACTGCTCAAGCAGGTGCTGGCCGACCCGAACGAAAACGAGACCGTGAAGGCCGAGGCGAAAGCCGCGCTCGATGTCGTGGAGCGCGGCCGCCAGGAGTCGGCGGTCAAGAAAGCGCGCGCCGCGCTCAGCAACAAAGCGTCACCGGTGCAGGCCAGGATCGCCGCGATCCGGTCCCTGCGTCGAGTTCTCCAGACCCCATCACCCTGATCCGCGACATACTATCGCGCCGACCATTGACCCGATCTGAAGTGTTAGCATCAGGGGCCGCCGGGACGGCCGCCTGCGTAGAAGGTGGCGACGTGAAGGGCAAACGCAACTCGGGAGACTCGCTGGTGACAACGTCTTTGCTGAAGTGGGTCGTTGGGTTGGTCGCGGGCGGCATCGGGGTGTCCGCCGTGGTGTCCGCCTACGTGGTCGAGAGTGGCTTGTCGCACTCGGCGGAGATGCAGGAAGCCCAGATCGACCAGCAAAACGCGCAGTTCGGCGCCCACATCGAACGGCTCGAGCAGCTGCACGAGCAGGATCGGCGGCACTACCGCGAGATGCTGGCCGCGGATCGGTCCCACTACGACCAGGTCCTGAAGGATCAGCGAGAGCACCTTTTTCGCGTTGAACGAAAGGTCGATCAGGTCTTGGCTGGAGAACGGAAGTAGCACGGAGGAAGACATGCAAGAGCTGGTGTTCACGTACGAGGTTCAGGGCGGCGGGACCCAAGTCGTCCGGACCGTCAGGCTGGACGGTGAAACCGCGCCGCAGCACTCGGCGCGCCACAAGGAAGCGGTCGAGCAGTCCAAGGACGATTTCCCCATGAAGGACCAGTGATGCAGGCGCCGAACCGGAAGGTGGGCGCGTCCGGTGTAGCCGGCGCGCTCGCCCTCGTGATCACGTGGGCCTGGAAGGAATACGGCGATACCGAGCTCCCGCCCGACGTCGCTGTCGGGATCACGTTCGTGCTGATGTCGGTGGTGGGGTATTTTGTGCGCGAACCCCAACAGCCCTCGGGAGGGGGCACAGCATGAAACGACAGGTCATCGAAGCGCTCGCCGTCCTGCTCCTCTTGGCCTCGATCGCGTGCGAGGCGGGTCGCCCGTTCCTGGGCGAGAACGTGACGCCGCGACAGCGCCAAATCCTCGCCGAGGTCGTCCAGCAGAACATGGCGGCCGCGCGCCCCTTCGTGGACGAGAAGGCCCAGCCTTACTTCGACGCCGCGGGCCGACTCGTGACGGCCTTCATGACCGACGAGGACGGCTTCGACTACGCCGATGCCTTCAAGCACATCCGGGCAGCCCAGCCGCTCCTGCAGGATTCGCTGATCCGGGCGGGCCGCACGCCGGAGCAGACAGCGGCCATCGTGTCCGCGATCAACACCGCACTGGCCAGCATCGAATTCGCGCTGGCGGGCGCGGAGTTGCCACCGCCGGAGGTCCGGTTGCCTGACCCGGCCGCGCCGCCCGCGACGACCCCGCTTGGGCAGTCCGATCCACCGATGCCGGAACCCGGCGTGCCGGGGCTTCCGGACCCGGGCGACATCAACTAGGCTGCCCGGACTCGCACCCCCGCTGGGTCCAGCCCTTCCCGGTGGAAAGCGGGCGTTCTTGACACAACCGTCTCGGCGGCGGTTCGCACCTGCAAGGGCTGCACATAGGAACCATGCGTACGGGGAGAGAGGACCCCGTGCGCTGAGCGAGGCCGCGCCGCCTCGCTCGCGACCGTCGCCGAGGCACTTTCTGCTAGGGATACCGGCAATGGTAGGTTCGACCCAGAGGCGCGACTCGATCGCGGAAGCGGCCCAGATGGGGCTCAGCGAGAGCGAGCTCCGCAACTCCACTATGGCGCTCTGCGGCTGGTTCGAGCTCGCGGACTCGAAGGAGCAGCTCCGGGACGAGGTCGCGAAGGTCCTGGCCGAGGTCTGGATCGCGGGCCGCCGGATGACGCAGGGGCGCCCGACCGGCGCGCAGGGCAGCCGCGCAACCCTGACGCTCTCGCGGCAATGGTTGCACCAGCAGGGCGTTTTGGTGCGCGAGAACGTCGAGCACGACGTCGACATGGGGCGCTACGGCAGTGGAAGGCTGTTGGCCCCGGTCCGCCGTGGAGCGAGAACGACGATGGAGCTACGGATCGAGGTGACCACGCCAGATCTCGGCAAGCTGTGCGAGCGCCTCCGCGACGCGACCGTGAACGCTTGCGAGATCTGGATCGACGGGACCCGTTTCTATCCGGTCGGGTTAGAGCACGGCGCCTCCCTGACACACAACCAGGTCGACACCGTCACGGCCAAGCTGGAGTCGGTGTCATGACCAGGATGGAGCCGCAGGAGTATGGGGTCGGCCTCCATAACCTTTGCCAGGTGCTGCGCGTGCTCCACCTGGTCCCGGTTGAGGCCATGCTGGAAGAGGCCCAGGCGATCCTCAAGCTCGGCGCGGCCGCGAATCCACGACTCGTGGACGGTCGCGACGACCGCGGGGCCGAAGAGGCCATGCAGGCGTTCCGGAAGGACGTCGAGACCCTGACGGCCGCGCTGCCCTTGCGGGCCCAGGCGGCCAAGATGTTGGCCGCGATCGAGGCCGCGGAACGACGTGACCGCCCGGACGGGCTCAGCCACCGCCAGAACTGACGTGGCGGCGGTCTCGTTTGGGCTGAGCTCGCTGGGTCCGCCCGGTCAGCCCGGCAGCCTCAGCATGACCTGGCACGAGTCGATCGGGGCCGCTATCGGGGCCAGCATCGACAACGAGATCGCGCGGGGCCCCCGCCGTTGCGACTGGTGCGGCAAGATCCTGGTCTTCTTCGCCGGCCGGAAGCCATGCCGCCGGATCTGCTTCGTGCCCGCGCTCGCGACCGGGGACACCGTCGTCGAGGAGTTCTGCAGCCACGACTGCATGCACGCGTACGACTACGCGTTGCTGCAGCTACTCGGCGACGAGGGCGAGCTCGAGTGTCGGGGCGAGCTGATTGCAGCCGTTCTGTTCGACCCGTCGCGGACTCCGGCCTAGCTCGAGCTCGACGAAGGTCGGGCCCGGCGCCGCGACGGCGCCCCGGGTGAAGCACTGGCCATCCAGGAGCGCATCCGCGAGCGCCTCATCCCACGGGACCACGACTCGGTCCGGGCGTCTGGTTCGGGCATCCATGGCTGGTCTTGTCACCGGCGTTCTTTTGACAGGCGCGAGATGGTGGGCGCGGCAGGGGGGGCGCGACCCCAGGGGTTGCGGGTTGCAACCGGAGCGCGACCCCCCCTACCGTTACCCGCGGATCTGCCAATCCGTGGAGAACGCTACCCGACATCGACGGGGCGTCAACCCTGACCCCCACAGTTCCTACACAGGAGGATGTTCACCCTCCTGGCTCCACCTCGGCGTGCCGTTCTTGCCGCCTCGGCTGGGTCGCGGCATCCCCCGCCCGGAGTGGCTCTCGGGCCCGATCGAGCGGACCGGGATGTGGTGCGCCAGGCTCGCCCGCCAGATGGCCATGGGCCGGATTTCGGCGCGGTCCGTCCTGGCCGCCTTCCGGGAGAACGCTGCCATGCTGGCACGGTCCCGGTTCCCCGCCACGGGTGGGTCGGTGCGGCGACGCCGGCACTGGTACGCTCGCGGCGTGCTCCGAGTCTGCCTCCGGGCGCTCCGCCGAGCCCGTGCGGCCCGGGCCCGACTCGAGGCTCGACGCGCCGCGAACCGTTCGGGGTGTACTCCAAGTACTTCTACAGGTACCAGCCGTTCTGTACCGGTTGATGCAGGGATGGCGCCCAACCCGCCCCGGGAAGAACGGGGGGACGATGGCCGCGTCTGGATTACCTGGCGCGGGATGTCGGTGCCGTGGCGGTGCCGGGGTGGTCGGATTCGCTGGCTGCCCGGGAATCTCGCCCCGGAGCAGGTCGCGCAGCGCGTGGAGCGCTCTCTAAGCCGCTGGGAGGTCGCCCGGGTCAGGCTTGCCCAGAGTCGATGGAGCGAGAAACGTCGATCCTGGGACAACCTCGAGCGATCTGGGCTATGCCGGCGGGAGCCCGGTGCCGAACTGTGGGAACTCGACCCGGAAGCCCGAGCCAGACTCGAGCGCCGGGACGGCTGGAAGGGCCCGCGCTGGGCGGACGGGCGGCCCATCAGGGCCAAAACCGAGTACGATCCCCAGGGGTGTCCGTTCGATCGGCAGCGACGTCGCCGCCGGGGTGCGGTCTGGGGGATTCTCGATAGGGCCAAGGAGGCCATGCATGGAGCGGTTCGAGGTCGTGGACAGGGTCGCGGAGGCCATCTTTGTGCGGGCGGCGGCGTCGCCAGTCCCTCAGAACGTCAAGGGCGCGCGTGAACTCGCGGAGGCTGCATACCAGGCCGCGAACGCCTTCTGGGACGAGCGCGAGAGTCGGCGCGGCGAGTTCGAGACGGCGGTGATTTCTGAGCAGGGCGTTGCGCCGGCCGGGCACGACTTCCAGCCCGCCCAGGGCGACCCGAACACCTGCTTGGTGTGCACGAAGCACATCGCATGTCACGTCTGAGCCCGGAAGGTTTCACGTGAAACCAGAAAAGTCCTCGCGTGAATCTCCGGGCGTGCTATGAGTGGACGCAATGGCGACGTGCAGACAAGGACGTCCCCGTGATCGGGTGAGGGAATACCGGCATTCGTGGGCGGGCGTGGTGCCGCCGGGTGGAGATGCAAGTCTCCTCGTGACACTCGGCTCGAGGGCGCGCAAGTGTCCTCGTCGTCCCTTTCCACACTCCCCCCAGGTTGTCCGCCACGGACGTAAAAACTTGACTCTCCTTCTTCCCCTTTTCCCGAAGTTTGCCCTGGGGGTCGGCGCGGTTGGGGGGCTTCGGCCCTCCGACCGCACCATTTTTCCGTATTCGGCGTCCGAGGGGGCGCGGGTTGTGTCTCGCCCATGGTGCAGCGGTCACAGGTCGCTTCCGTCCCCCTTGGTCGCCATCTCCCATCTCCCATCTCCCATCTCCCCGCTCCCGGGATCGCGCGCCCGGGTCCGAACCGGGCCCGGACTTACCGCGGCTCGCCGTCCAGAGGGGGACTCAGGCGGCGAACTGGTCCGGGCTGTGGCTCGGGCGCGCACTTTTTCTCCAGCTCGGGCGGCCCGATGCCGATCAGGCCTGCATGAGCGCAACCAAGAGCTGTGGCCCGACCTGTCCGGCGGCGCCATTCCGTTCGCGGACCCACGTCGGCTGTCGACGCCGCACCCGAAACGTCACGGTCGAGCCCGACCAGACGTCCGGGTACTGGTCGGTAGTGGGCGACGATGGCCGCGCCCTAATGACCGCGCTCGACTCCGAGCAGCGCGCGGCCTGGTGGGCGGAGAGTCACGGCTACACGGTCAGGAATGAGTGACACCGAACAGCGGTTGAAGGCTCTCGAGGATTGGCGCGCCACTGTGGAGGCGCGGATCGCGGACGAGACCCTGCTGGATGTGCTCCGGGCGTACCCGAAGGGGGGAGTCCCGACCTTGTCGGCCGCGACCAAGTACGCGCGCGAGACCCTGTATCGATTCGCGCGCGGGCAATCCAGCGAGGACTTCTCGTGGAAGATGGGCGACACGATCGCGGCCGCGTTCGGGGAGCACGAGGTGTTCGGCGAAACCGTCACGGCTGACCGGCTATGCCGACTCTTCTACAAGGCGCAACGTCGCCTCGATCGGTTGAGCGGGCAATGACGGCGGTCTCGACCGGCGGTGTCGGGGTCCGGCACCTGTACTGCAAAACCTGCTTCGATAGCGAGTCGGTGACGCGGTGGGTGCACGGGCTGAACCGATCGACCGAAGTGATGCGGGTCGTGCACGGGTTGGCGCTTCGACCATTCGTCTGCGATGGCTGCGCTCGGTCCATCACGCTCGGCATGCCGGCGGTCGCGTTCAGTGTTGCCCGCACCGCGTTCCCGGAGCCGTGGGAGAAGAGCTATATCAGCGAGCCGGACGCGACCGAGGTTGACGAGCCCGCTACGCTCGAACAGCAGTTGCTGAAAGCGTTCCGGTTGGGTTGGGAGAAAGGCGTTCGCGACTTCGCGATCTGGAGCGATGGCGAACAGCTGGTTGGATGCACTCAGAGACCGCTCGCGGCCGTACTCGAGAAAGGCCCGACCGACGCGGGCGACATCCCGTACCGAGGGAAGCCATGACCGACATGATCTTGAAGGACGCGCGTGCCTGCGATGGCTGCGACGACGCGCTCTCGCTGAACTTCTTCCGGATCAAGTTCGACATCATGGTGGTTGAGAATCCGCAAGTCCTGGCTGACTTCGCGACGAGGTCGCGGTCGCTCGTCGACAGCGTCGACCCAGAGGAGCGCACGCAGGGCATGGTCGAGCTTGGCGAGATGGCGGTGGGGAGGTTCGCGACCCAGACCGACACGATCGATCTGATCTTGTGCGCGTCCTGCTGCGCCCACACGGGCAAGTTGCAGTCCGCGCTGGACTCAAGGCTAAAGGCGCGGGAAGCGGAGGCGGGGTCGTGAGCTGGCACGAGTTCTTTGTGTGG